>Ga0315285_10001255_pt1 | contig 26537 bp, 24 predicted proteins | sample YL17G09_36_MG_FD_203698 | JGI IMG/M metagenome (GOLD analysis project Ga0315285, IMG submission 203698) | Sediment microbial communities from Yellowstone Lake, YNP, Wyoming, USA - YL17G09_36 | ecosystem: Environmental > Aquatic > Freshwater > Lake > Sediment | place: USA: Wyoming | collected... | reverse complement strand
CACCACCTATCGCAGCCGCACCCCCAGCAGCAGAGGCAGGCGAGTTGGCCGCCGCCCGCGAAATCCTGAAGTGCTACCAAGACGCCGAGCCCGATCAGATTTTCACGGTGCCCGTGCCAGAGCCCCATTCATTCGCTGCGCAAATGGAAGCGGAGATTCGACGTTACTGCCGGCACTTTAAGGAGCAGGCCGAACGGGCAGGGATCCGCGGCGATCAGGCGGTCAAGGCCGCGATCGCGATGCGGCCTGCGCTGGAGCGTGACCCGCGAAATGGCGGTTATACGGCCAAACTCTTTCCGGGCGAGCCCGATCAGATTTTGCGATACGGTCAAACGCCGACCGAGGCCGTGCTCGAAATCACAATCGCCATGGGCAAGCAGCAAACATTAACCGACCGACAACTCGAAGTGCTGAGGGAAATCCGCTAGCCATGAGTCGATCGCTACTCAAATATCGGGGCCCTAAAAACGGCCAAGCCTACGTTCGAACCGTGCGGTTGAACGGAGGGCGCGAGGTTTATCTCGGCAAATACAACAGCCCGGAGAGCCATCGCGAATACGCCGCGATTCTCGATCGGCTTGTCAACGAGGCCGTCAAGCCGAAGGTGTTGCCGCCGGCCCCCGGCACGTCGATCTCGATCGTCGAGGCGATCGCGGCATTCCTGGCCGACAGCGAGGCCCGATATACGAACGCGACCGGCTTGCGGCGAGAGTTTCAAAACGTCGTCCAATCGCTGCGCCCGCTCGAGGAATTGTATGGCGACCTGCCGATCAACGATTTTCACCCGGTCGACCTGATGGCCTTGCAGCGCGATCTCGTTGAAGAAGGTTACGCCCGGCGGGTTATCAATAAGCGGGTGACGATCATCAAGCGGTTTTTCGGGTGGTGCAGCCTGAACAACAAGGCGACAGGGGCGAGGCCGACCCTGTATGCCGAAATGGCCCCGGTCAAAGGTTTGCGGCGGGGCGAGTATGGCGTGCTCGATCATCCCAAGATCTTGCCCGTGCCCCTGGCCGTCGTCGAGCAGACGCTCCCATTTTTGAGCCCGATGGTAGCGACGATGGTCCGCGTGCAGTTAGTATGCGGCATGCGCCCCGACGAGGTTTGCCGGATGCGTCCGAGCGAGATCCGGGCGGCCGGCGGCCGGTTCATCTACCAGCCCGAAGATCATAAGAACGCTTGGCGGGGTGCCACCCGGCTCGTATCGATCCCGAAGTTCGCGATCGACATGCTCAGGCCGTACTGCTCGCAGCACGATTTCAGCGCGTTTTGTTTCCGACCGGCCGAGGCCGAGCGGCGCCGGCACTTGGCGCGCCGGCCCGCCGGAGCGGCAGCCGCGGAACTGCCTCCGGATCAACAGGCGGTTTCTACCCCCGCACCGAGCACAAACGCCGGAGAAACACGGGAGGAAACGCCCCCGGATCAGAGTGAGCGATTTGGCCCCTGTTACACGGCCGGAGCCTACTGGCGGGCGATCCAGTACGCGATCGCCAAAGCGGGGCGGGCCGGCGTCACCATCGAGCCCTGGCACCCCAATCGGCTGCGGCACACGGCCGCCACGATCGTTGGCAAGGCATTGGGGCAGGAAGCCGCCCAGAAGCTCCTGGGGCACGAGAACATGGCCACGACCGACGTTTATCGCGAGATCGACCAGGCGGAGCTGCTGGACGTCGCCCAGGCCTTAGACGGGCAATGGTCGGCCATCTTCGAATCGCACCCGGGCATCATCGGCCAGGAGCCGGCCGGCGAATAAAAAACGCCCGGTGGTGGACACCGAGCGTTCTCGCCGTGAAGGCTTCCTAACTCCAGATGCAGATTAGCGACGAGAGCGCAGGCGGTCTAGCAGTCCGCGCATAGAAACGGCCCGGGAGGCGGATCCCAGGCCGTTCCTACATCAAAGCCGAACCGGAGAATCCCTAATGTGCCATTCCGGGCGCGCGCTGTCAAACCAGCGGGCGATTGTGGCCGCTATAGTCGATGGCCACGACGTAAAAGCAGGCATCCGTCGGCCAATCGCGATAGACCAAGACGGCCTCGCCCGGCTCGAGTTTTTCCATCACCCAGGTTTTGGCGAGCAATTGCCGATCGCCTTCGAGGGTCCGTCCGCCGTCGGCCAGGGTGACCCAGGCATGGCTATCGGTTACCCAGTCGACCGTGCCCAGCAATGTTTCCCGAGAACGCAGGACCGTGCCCAGCGTGTCCCAGGTTCGAACCGGCTCGCGTTTCGGGGCCCGGGGCAAGGTGAAACCGAAGATGGCCAGCAGCGGCATCGCCAGGATGCTCTTGAGCAGCGAGCGGCGGGGGACTTCGGCTTCCAACATGGCTTAGCCCTCACCAAAAAAGGCGGCCCAAGGGCATGACTCCTCGGGCCGCCCCACCATTCCCGACTCCCTCCACAGGAGTTTCCACAAGGTGACCTCAACAGCGGCAGCCTAACAGGGCCGGCGCAACCGTGACAAGATGACAAGGGCGCCTTGTCATTGGCACGGCATTGCCTGATTTGTCCAGCCTGTTTGACAAAACCGCCCGACGCCGCGTGCAATGGCGCGGTCCGCGGACCATCGCGGACCAGCTTGTAACCAGGGGTGTCACAGTGTGACACAGCCGCTCACCCATCGGGCGCAGCCGATTTATAGCCCTATAGGCTAAAGGCCTATATTCCGGTTTAACATTACTGGGAATCAAGACTTGCCATCAGGATTGCCAAAACCGATCAACTTTATGCACAATCCTATGCACGGCGCAATTCACCCCTTAAAGCGAGCCCGATCATGCTCTATTTCCTGGCAGCCCTGGCGATTGCTTTTGCCCCCTCATCCCCCGCGCCGGCCCCGATCCTAAAGGGTGCCACCCTGGCCAACGTGAAGATTCACGACGGCGATACGTTCGTGGCGGACATCGTGCTTGGGTTCGATATCGTCCTGGCTCAGCAGACCGTGCGGATCTTCGCTTTCGACGCCTGGGAAGTGTCCCGCCAACGGCAGACCGTGACAATCACCGACGGCGAGCTCGCCAAAGGGCAGCTTGCCAAAGCGGCCCTTGAAAAGCTATTCGCCTCGGGCGTGGTGACCGTGGTCGAATCCGGTAAGCGCGACCCCTACGGCCGTCGATCGCTTTGGGTGTTTGTCGATGGAAAGGAAGTTGGCGCCCTGATGCGGGCAGACGGTTGGGAGCGGCACGATCCATGATTATGAACCTATGAGTGATCGACTCATAAAGTCATTTTGCCGGGTTCGGGCAGGCCGCGCCAGGCGAGGTATTAAAGGGATCGTTCGGGAACTGGCTCCCCTTGCTGGCCGTGAATAGGATTTCCCGTTCGGTTTCAATGACGGCCAGATCGTAGAGCGAGCCCAGCGGATCCAACAGGTCGAGCTTCCAGACCAAACCGCTCGAGGGGGCCATGAGCGCGGCCTTGGCCAGAAGCCCGGCCTTCTGCACCGCCGACAGGCGATCGTAGCGGATCCGCATATCGCCAAGGTATTTCGCCCGGTGTTGGCGACAATGCTCGGGCCCGCCGTAATTCATGGCATCTTGCAAGGCGGTGCAGCTCGTGCAGGGTTGGCCGGTTTTCGGATCCGGCACCGCCTCGGCGGCCACGATGTTTCGAATGCCAAAGGCGGCCAGATATTCCTTCAATCGATCGCCGGGCCCCGGGATTGCATCGCACGAGCCGTCGCACTGGCGGGAGTATTCGGGCATCCGCGAGAAGCGGGTTTTCAGGCCGCAAGCCGCCCGATGGTAATACAAACCGTCTTTGCCGCGAAGCGTCGCGAATTGGCAATGCGTTGGTCTAGGCATAGTAGGCGGTCAGATTAATGTACTGCGGAAAATCACAGGTCGGCACGACCCAGGGATCGTAAGGGTAAACGTCGTTGAAGATCTTCGTGCGCTGAATTTTCATTTCGAAGATGCCGCTGGAATTCGCGCAACGAGTGCCTTCCGCATCGTAAATGTAAGACAGTGGGGCGGTACTTCGATACAGCACATAATGCCGCATATTGTTGGCTTTGATGTACAAGATCGCCCACCAAAACATCGTGTCAGCCGGTTCGACTACCGAAAAAGTCTCGGGATACCAGTTGCGCGATCGCCAGGCGGCGAGATAGATATCCCCGCCATGGATCCGGCAGTCCTGAATCGTGTCCACGACGTGGTAATACTGGTCATAGTGGATATCCGGGAAATTGCAGAGATTGTAGGTGTGCGTTTGCCATTCGCAGCCCCCCGCAACGTCCGTCAATTCCCATGATTTATTGAAAACCTTGCAGCACTTATCCGCGACGTTGATGATCGAATCTTCTTGTACGCAAACTCCCGGACGCGACCCCGCCCCATCGGTGTTGTCATAGGTGCATGGATCACCGTCGACTTTTCCGCCGGGGTCGAGCGGCAGACTGCCATCGCTATAGCACACGCCGCCGCAAATAAACCGAAACGTCCCACCAGGCTCCGTATTGCCAAAGACGAGAGTTTCGCACTTCAATGAGCGAAGCACAGGAAAATCTGGATCACCGCAAACCAGTAAGCAATCATATTCTTGCGGCGTGCAATGGCACTCCAGCGCTTGCGATAGTAGATCCTTCGTTTCAGCAACATCCAGGACGACAACATTCACGGCCGTCGCGATGATCTCCTCAGTTTCCGGCATGAAAATGTTATTGCCGAACAACCCTGGGTAGGCATCACTTTCGAGCGAACCGTAAAAAATAATGCAAGCCGAGCAGAGGCCAGGCGGAGGCGTATGGCAGCAACAGGCCTCGACGGTCGCGATAAAGTTCGGACCCTCGTGCAGCACCTTGCCGTCTTTCCACATCCAGCGAACCACAGGCCTACTCCTCGAGTTCGATGAACCCCTTGAACACCGAAACTTGGCCCGGCGTGTTGGCCCGGATCCCCATCCGCGTGCCGCCCTTCACGAACAGCTCGCGGCCTGGCGGGAATACAAAATCGCGGCCCGGGCCCGTCGTCGGCACGGGGAACGTATGCTTGACGATCGCACCGCCGGCATCCGTCGGTTCCGTGCTGCTGAAGCCTTGCCGGGCCGTCGTCTGGACCGTTTCGTCGTCGCTATCGTTCACCTTGACCGGGGTGACGGCGCTCGACGTGCCGGCCGAGGTTTGCGGCAGGACTTCCATTAGAACCGGCAGATCGGCGGCATTGCCAGACACGCCACCGATAAAGATCCGCAAGATTGAAAGCCGTTGATTCGTGGGGGCGACGATTTGAACCAGTGTTTGCGTGACGGTCCCCGTGGTGGCCGTAAACGGCACGATAATTCGCAAGCCAGCCATAACCTAGATCTCCTTATTGGTTGTAATAGTAGTTGTTGTAAAGATGGTCGAGATAGGCGAGATAATCGAACGTATCGCCGGAACCCACATCGCCACCAGGCAGCGCCGAGCCCGAGCCCGTCGCGCATTCGGTGCCTTGAACGATCAGCTCGTTCGTCGGTACGCCGCCCAAGTTGTAAATGATGTATTCTTGCGTGCGGTTCATGTACAGGTCGAGGCCGCTCGTAAATACGCGAGTGACGATCGTTTGCAACGCGAGCGTGAATAGTATCTCGTTAGTTAGATCCTCACCGCCATCATGCACAGTGATGGTCTTGTAATACTTAATGACCTGTCCGTCGGCTATCTGGATATCTTCGAGCATTTCGACATTCGTGCAATTAACCTGCGCGAGCTCGTAATACTTAAAATTCGGATCGATATCGCTGATGATTTCGTAAAACAGCGCCTGGGCAACACCCAGCGCCGCCAGGCGAAACGGGTTCCCAGCGAAATAGGTCCGGTTGCAGGGCTTGCCGTCGAGCCCGACGACGTTGATAACGTCGGCCCCACTACTGCCGGAAGAAATGCCCTCGGAAATCTGGCCGCGAAACCAGCGCGTGCCGGTCGAATCGCCGCCCGACTTGATGAGATACCAGCTCTCATCGACTTGATTTTTATAGGCCGTGACGGCATCGCCCTGATCGATCGTCTTGTACGACCAATTCATCGCCGTGACGACTTCCCCGCTCGCTAGCGGTACTTCCGTGCTTTGGAACGGTAGCAGATCTTCCGACACTTCGGTCGCGAAGATCTCAGGGTGCCCGCCGGCTTGCACGATCTCATACGTCACACCGGAGCCGGAGCGGACTTGCGCGATCAAAACCCAATCGTTCGGCATCCCCGACTGGTGGAATACGTTCGAGGCCGTGGGGATGCCGGTAACTTCGCTGCCGCCATCAAGCGGGCTTAGCGGTGAGCCCGTCAACGAGCCGTTGGCGTCGGCAGAATTCATCCGGGCATTCAGCCGGCCGTGAAATAGCCGGGTTGCCCGGCCCGACGTCATAAAGTAATAGCCCAAACTGTTTTGATCTTGCCAGGCGACGCACAGCTCATTCAGCTTGGCATCCGCGAAGCTCGACCAATTCCGGGCGGTCACCTGGCCCGAGACGCCGATCGTGTTGTCCGGCAATTGAATCAGCCCCGTCTGGCCGGCGGGGATTGATTCAGACAGCACCGAGGCCTGCCAAACCGCATTCTTGGGGATGCTATGTACGTAGACAACGCGATAGGCGGCCGTGAGCGGCGAGCGGCGAAACACGACGCCATCGCCGACCTTGCCCGAAAACGCATAGGTACTACCGGACGGCAGATTTTGCACCGCCACCAGCGTACCCGGGGCGACGCCGCCGGCATCGTCGTGTAGCACTTGGACGGAAAACGCTGGCGTGTCCTTCGTGAAGGCAAACGTAACCTTGCCCTCCATCAGCCCCCGCGTCTCGCCATCCCGCGGCGTGCGGAACAGTATCCAAGTGCCATCGTAAGCATCTTTGTAGACGTGGGCTTTATCGCCGACCGTCATCGCCGACGGGGCCCAATTTGTGGCCGTGACGGGCAAGCCCGTCGGCAGGGTAAGTTCCGTCGTCTGGCCCGCGTCAACACCTTCGACGATCGTGATATGGTAGATCTCGGATCCCAGGCCGCCGCCCGACTTAATCAGGTTCCAGGATCCGTCAAAGCTGTCCTTATACAGCGTGACATAATCCTCGGCGTTCATCCGCTCACTCGACCAATTGCGGGCCAGCGCCGACCCGCCGCCCGGCAGCGGCATCAGAATTTGGTCAAGCGGGGCGACTCCTGGCGAGGGAACGGTCAAATGGTAGATGTCCGTTGTGCCCGGACTGCCGGCTTTGGTGAGGTAATAGATGTTGTCCGACTGGTTCAGCACGCACATGCACCGATCGCCAGGCGACATCGGGGCATTCGTCCAATTGACGGCGCTGACCGCCGGGCCGCCGATCGGCAGGTTGATATTCGTGATGGTCGCCCCGGCCGCTCCGCCCGTGGTGAGCGTCACGGGATAGGCAAAGTTCTCCGCGATCTCGATCGCATAGACCGGCACGTCGCCAACCTTGCCGATCTTGAATCCCATGTAGTGGTGATTCACTTGGAGCGTCGCGTGCGTGATGGCCGTCGATCCGAGATTCTTGGAGAGGATCGCCAGGTAGCACGGGCCATCGCCGGTAAATTGATCCGCGCAGTAAGCGGTTGCCGCGGCGGACGGCTTGGCGAGCTCGCCCACCCACCAGCAAAACCCTTCTTGATAGCTTGGCTGCAAAGCCGTCACGATCCGCATATCGCTGGCCGCCCCGCCCGCGACGCTATACCATTTTTCATCGAACGGACTGTAGAACACCGTCAGCTTGTCATCGACCGCGATCGCGGCCTTGGAACTGTTGGTGACTTCGACGTCCGCGTGATCGGGATTCGTTCCGATCCGCACCGTCCCCTCGGCATCGGGATCGATCGCGTCGATCGCCACGGCGGGCCGCAGCAAACAGCCCTCCATCGACGTAACTTCCCAAACGAACGTGTCCGGGTAGAAAACCGCCCAACCTTCCTCATTCTTCAAGCCAAACGCCCGATTCAATTGGGCGCTAAGCGTGATCTCGTGCTGGCCCGCGGTTACTGGATAGAGTTCGTTGGCCTGGCCGTCCCACAGCAAAAGCTGCGCTTTCGCAGTCAGGCCAGGCAACAACTTCTCCTTGAGCCGAACCCGATGCTGGTTCAGCTTGCCCTCATTGCCGGCGCGAATTGGAATCCGTTCATCTTCCGACATAAGAGCAACCTATTTGAGCCGGCGAGTTTTGCGGATGAAGCTGGCCACAAAGGCGTTGGTTTCGCGGAATTCGTTGATCGTGACGATCGTTCGCTGCTCTTGCACGTCGAGCGTAATCCCGACGACTTGCGGATACCGACCCTCACCGCCGGCCGCCATCGTGGTATTGAAGCTGACCGTTCGCCCCGTAATGCCCGTAATCACGTCGCCGATTTTGATATCAACGTCCAGTCCTTCAAGTTGCAGCGTTCCCGAGCAAGCCGCTTGATCCCAGGTATCTCGCAGATCCAGCGCAAAGGTTTGCAGCGCCGTCCGGCCGTCAACAATGTCCGCCTTAACAGTCCCCGAGAATAGGGCGGGAAAGAACTTACTCAGGGGATGCAGCGCGCGTGCGTGAAAACTCCGGCCTACGTCAAGCGTCGCTTGTTTCACATCGACGTTTACCGAACTGCTAAGCCGTGCCGCCAGATAAGAGATCCGCGTGTCGCTGCGGATGGTAGCGGTAATGCGGACCTTGGCGTTGTTTCCCAAGAAAAACAGATCGACCGGCGGGGTTTCCCCGGTAAAGCTAATGCCGCATTCGTGCTCCAGCAGCTTGCAGCTCCAGTATTCATAAACGTCGAGCGCCTGCCATCCAGCACCGCCAGGTTTCAGCGGGTTGTACCATTCGACGACGCAATGGCCCTCTTTGCCGATTGGCTCTCCATCGATCCCCCGAGTCAGGCAGGGCAAAAACTTTCGCCGAACCGGGGCGACTTCGGGATGCGATTGGCCGTAAGTCAGACGAAACATCGTGGTGAGGTCGACGTTTCCGTTCGAGCTGGGCCGCGGATAGTCGCGAGCTTCGTTCAGAACCCAATCACGCCACACCCGCGCATACTTAGGATCTTGCACCCAGAAAGGTTTGCTCTTGTACAGATCGCCGATCGGCGTTGAATCGAGTTCGGCATCCCAGGCGGGTTTAAGCTCAAAGGTGGCTTCCATTTCGGTAAAACCACCCGTCGCGAGCACCTGATTGACCGCCATGCTGGAATCGTATTGCAATTGCGCCTTGACCAGACCTGAAAGCTCCGGGTCTAGCTTCTGTCCCACCGCCTGAAGTTTGACGGTGCGCTCACGGCCCAGCCCGTGCCGCATGATCTTAATTCGCCGCACCGTCGGCGATTCATACTCGATATAGGCGTAAAACCCATACGGTTCGAGCAATTGCTCCAGGGCCGCCGGTAGGTAAATCCCCGCCCGAAGTTCGTGATTCTTGAGGATTAACTGGCTATCCGGCAAAACCTGCTGGAGTTCGGCAAGGGTCGGATTGAGCACATACTGTTGCGCCGAATTGCAGTCCTTAAATAGATAATCCGCCGCATCCACTAATGACCAGTTCTCACTGGCAGCCTCGGCTGTCGCCAAGTCGCCAAAAATATCAATCGTCAGAACGCCCTGGAAGTTTTGGGCAGCCACGGTTTGCACGCTGCCAAACTGAATGAAAATCGGATCGTCGGAAATCGTCACGTTGCCCGTGCGCTTGTTGCCGAAAATCTTGCCTTTTATTTCAGGGTTAAAAACTACGGCATGGTCGGAGCGCGTAACGACGTGCGAAATCGGATCGTAGACTTTTTGATAGCCCAGCGGTTTTCCAAAGTGGTGTTCCTCCAGTCGACTAACTAGCGTAATCGAGTCGGGAATTCTTACTTCAGAAACCGTGGTTTTCCCCCAATGCAAGGTGCGGGTTTGCCCATCGACTTCGGCAATGATTGAACAGATGGCGCCGCGCAAGTCGATCGGGCCCTCGGGGGTGGTGATCGTCAGCGCGTTAAGGTCCAAATTTTGAACGTAACGCTGCCCCGCTTGAGATCCCAGATCGACCAGAATGATCGCATGGTCAAGCAGTTGTGAATGAGCCGTTTTGGTGATTTCCAGCACGCGGAAAATCGACGGCTCGATATTCGTGATGTTCACGACGGGAACAATACCGTCGCGCGATAGATCCGGCATGTTTAATCGTCCTCAACCGAGAGCTGGCGAAAGAGGAGCGTCCCATCCACCCACCAGCTAGGCACAGCGCCATCAAGCAGGCCGGTAATGTCGGGGAGGGGCCCGCCATCGTCTTGAGGATCCTTATTGAAACCTTCAAACGTGCAATTCTTGTAGGTACGCAACAGACCGCCGTAGGCCCCGGCCCCGATCGCTAGCACGCCATGCTGGCCGACCATCTTATCGAGCGATTTGAGAACGGTGAATAGGGCATCGCTGGTAGCGTGCTTGTCATGCAGTTTGATTTGAATTTGAATCGTGCGGGCCTTGCGCCCCAGCCGCAATTCAGACTCGCCCAGCACGCCGGCATATTCCGCGCTCACCCGCTGCAATGTAGGTGCCACAAACACGGGCGAGCCATGCGTGCCGACGATCGCGATGCTATCGAAGATCACCATTTAATTCAGCCCCCGGGGATCGTCGTGGTAATCAATGCCCACGGGCCGCGAAGTGGTTTGACCGATCCGTCGGCCCCCTTCATCAACGAACATGACTTGCAGGCCGCCAGACAGAACGGCAATCAATTGATCGAGTTGACGATCGCGAGCAGATTGATCGTTTTCACCAGGCCTTGCTGTCGGCGGGGCGACGCCAGGCGGCACCCAGCCAGGCGGCGGCGGGCCGACATCCTCCTCGGTTTCGGGTTCCGTCTTTTGCATGCGCTGGATTGGCCGCGTCCATTTGTTGGGCGCACTGAAATTATGCTCGGGTACTGCCGGGCGCGGCTTAACCGCAGGGAGTTGCGAGCTTCGCTTGTTTTCGTCTTTCGACATTTCCAGGAAGCTATCGACGATCTCGACAAAATGCTTATCATCCTCCGGCATCGTCAGTTTGCGGTACTCCTCAAAGTGCTCACGAAATAGGCCGCCATCCTTGTATTTAGCTTGCGGATGGTACTTCGTTCGCCACTTAGAAAACCGGGCCGAATCCTCAGACGTAAAGGGTTGCGACATGCCCCACCGCAGGACGCGATTTCGCGCATCCGTCATTGCGGCATCTTCCATATCGGAGATTTCATTTTGCGACTTGCCGCTGGCCTGAATCGTGGTTGCTGAGTCCTTCAGGGTTTGAATGATGGCCGAACTTCCGTACACGTCGCCAATCTCTTTAACAAGTTCCGACAGGCTTCCCCGACGGGCGGCGGTTGTGTTTGTGTATTGCATGGCCCCAAGATGGCCCTTCTGCTTGGCGCGAGCGGCAAAAAACTGTTCCTGGGAAGTTTCATGCTTGCCGCCCATAAGCTCCTCATAGTGAGCTTCGTTAGCAGCATCACCGCCAGAACGCAATTCCTTCGCCGCCGCCCGGTAGCGTCGCCAGGCCGCAGAATCCGCTTGGAAAAAGTTCTGCTTGAATTCCTTCATACCGGCCTCGCCGCTCATCATCCCCTGATAGTCGATGCCATAACGATTGGACTTCATTCGAGCTCTGGGATTCTTGGAGTTGATGCCGTTCATCAAGGCATCGAGCTCGACTTGCGTCTCGTTGTCGGCAATCAGCATTTCAAAAGCGCGAGCACCTAACTGCTTGAAGTTTTCCGGGGTGACGTCGGGGTAATCCTTTTTAGTGAGTCCCCGGTTGTGAAGGACGTTGAACGCCGCCGGTAAGTCAGCACCGAATAACTGGGTCGAAGTCGATGACGTGCGGCCAGAGAGATCCGGCTTGCCTTGCGCCATTGTCGCCTGCAACGCCATCGCGTCGGCGCGGTCCCAGCCGTGTTCGCGCTCGAGCGTATTGATCGCCCGCATTTCATACTTAAACAAACCGCCCATTTGCGTAGGGCGATCGAGCGCGAACATCCTGGAAACCATGCCCATACTGGCCTTGTGCGACATCGGCTTACGGCCGGCGTCGAGATCGGTATTCATTAAGTCGAGCAAGCCGCCGCCGACGGCCGCGGCATCTTCGTCATTGAGCCCAATTTGCCCGCGAAACTTCGCTCCAATCTGCGCCGCTTCCATGACCTGCGCCGACGTCATCAAAGCACCCTTGGCCGATGCCATGCCTTGCAGCATTTTCATAAAGCCGGCACCAGCATCGGCCTGGCCGTAATTCGTGATGCCCTGGATAATCCCCTTCTTGGCCTCGGGGGAGCCCATGTATTTCGGGTCTAGTTGCATCTGCGCATTCTTGAACGGCTCTTGCACGGCATCGAGCTTGCTCATCGCCTTTTCGCGAATTTGATCTAGCCGTTCAAACTCGGCGCGAATGCGATTCACGATCTCATAGACCGCAGCGCCGCCGGTCACCATGCCCAGCATCGCCTGCGGATAGGACATCAGCGTTTTAAGGCCTCTGTCCCAGGCTGAATTCGCTTTGCTGGCCCCCTTTTCGCTATCATCGCCCATGCGCCCGCCGGCACGGCCAACAGCTTCCGCCTGTTCAATGATATTTTGCAGGCCGCGAATAACGGGCTCGTGCCGCATTGCGACTTGCAGCGTAACGGTCTGGCCACCACCTGCGGACATAACTTAAAAGCGGAAGGGATCCGCCCCCTGGCTGGACGTGGCGAGAAAGTACCGATCAAAGTGAGTCGGCTCGTGGTCAGGCAGCATCCCGCGCTGCCACATCAAAAAACGCATGTATCGGGGGTGTAAGCTCACTCCGTTTGATTTTTTTTTTCGTCCTCAACCGCCCGAATGAATTTCATTTCGACCGTGGCGGCCACCAGATCGGCCGCACTATCATCGCCAATCAATTGCAGCGCAGTCACAATCTGCGGCGTGAGCTTATAGTTCAGTTGGAGCGCGTAATTGAGGTAATCCCAGTCAGTTTCTAGCGTCCACGGCTCGCCATCCGCCTGTTGCCGGTTGAACACCTTAAAGAGCGTTTCCGCCTTGCCGCAAAACTCGGCAAAATCGCCCTTCGGACGGCGGGAAAATTGCCCTTCATCGTCGATGCCCCAGTAATGGGGCAAAGCGTTCGCAACGGGAATGAGCCATTCCTGCCCATCCTCGAGCGTGACCGGGTTCGAACGGTAGATCTTCGTGCGCTGAATATCCTCCGGGCAGAGCGGATCGTGGTCCTCGGTCCCGAGCCAGAGCGGACTGCCGGGGAGTTGCCGCCATGTTTGGGAACCAGGGTCGAAGCGGCGATCATGCACGGAGTTGAGCTGGCTCCAGAACCCCAGCAAACCCCGCTTGCCGGTCGGGCTTGATTCGGTTTGGACCCAGGCCATCGCGCTATCGGCCGGGCCCCCCAGGGCTTGCAGGCCGTATTTTTCGGCCAGGCTGTTGCCGTGGATCTCGTTTTCGGCAAAGAGTAGATATGACGCCATTTTGACCCTATTTCGCGGTTAATTTGCAACGCAAGCCAGCAGCGGCGGGGCAGGCATTCGCGGCACCGCCCCGCCGCCTCCCAGACTACGGAATCACGGAGTCGAGGATGTTTTCACCGCCGGACGAGTTCGACGGCAGGGTCACCCCGACCGTCGCCAGGTTCAGGGCCCGCCAGAGGCCCGTCTGGACCGCTCCGCCGTAGTCGTTCGTCATGGCGACCGAGAACGTATCGTCGAGGCTGAAGGCCGTCGAGCCGACGAAGATCGACGCATAAGGTCCGCCCGTGTAAAGCTGCGTCATTGCCCCCAGAGAGACGTTGTCGAGGTACAAGGCCCGGGTGTTCGTCAGGGCCGTCGAAAGCCGCAGGCGCAACGTGACGCTGGCTGGCACTGGTTCCGGTAGGCGAAACACGCCGCCCTTCGGAACGTAAGTCGTGCCGAGCGTGGTCAGATCCACCGTGAAGGAGTTGGCGGTGCCCGCCTCATCGTTAATCACAGCGGCTCCGTCCCAGAGATCGACCGTCAGGATGCCGGCCGCAGGCGCGACGCCCATCTTGGCCCAAAAGTTGACCGCGTAAGGCGTGCAGGCCGCCAATCCCGAGATCACTTGGCCGATCGACGAAAGCGTGGCCCCGTCGCCAAGGATCTTAAGCGCCTTGGCGCCCCCGTAAATCACGGATGCCTCTGACAGAATATCGGTGCCCGCAGACCCGACCAGAATGCTCCAGCCGTCCGGGATATTGGCAACCGTGAAGGTTTCCATGTTGCCACCCGACAGCAGATCCGAGGCGCCGCCCGTCGAAATGGCGGTAAAAGCCTTGGAGCAGGCGCTCCCCAGAGGCCAGTTGTCCGCCAGCAAGCTATCGGCCGAGGCCTCGCCAGATGCCAGGGCTTGGGTGGTGGTGGTGAATGTCACGTCGATAATTTCATCGTAGATCGTTTCGATCGTTTTGCCGCGACCATTGAGCTGACTGGTCACCATGCGGCCCGTGCCGCTATTGCTGCCGGCTGTCACCGTGGATCCGACCGCATTGGCGTCGACCGTTTTCCCGTCGACGATCATCAGCCGCGACAATTCCGCCATGCCGTTCGCGATCGTCTTTGACGTGAGCGGGCTTTCGGCGTTGAGCATTTCGATGATCGTGCTCGAGATCGACGAAGCCGTGGAGGTTTGAATCGAATTCAAGCCAGCCTTGGCCGTCGCCAGCGTGTCGGTCGCACCGTTAATGCAGGCCCGCACCGCTGGATCGTTTTCGCCATCGAATGCCGTGATAAACGAGGTCCATTTGCCGGGGAGCGTGGTATATCGAAACGTGTTGACGCCGAGAATCATGCTGATCCCCTTGCCAAGACGATCAAACAGCGTGGTGTAATTAAGAGCCATTTGGCCCTCCCTTCTTTACATGAGCGGGGGAATGATTTGGTTGGCGGTAATCGTGATGCCGTTGGTCGGCCGCACGATGATTTCACAGGAGGCGTCATCGAGCTCGCGAACCGAGATCGAATCGGTTGTATCGTCGCCCGTTTGAGCTTTGATGACGTAGTGTTCGGCGGCGGTATTTGCTACCCGGCCGGCACCATGCACGCCCTTGCGGAAGTAGATATTAAAGGCCGAACCCGCCACAAAGGCCCGACCGAACGGGGTCGCCAGGATCCGCGATTGATAGACGGGATCTTTGGTCACGATCCGAATTTCGGGGACCAGGGAATGAATCGAGCCATTGATCGAATAAACGCAGCCATCGGCCCGGGGCGAACGGTAGTCGATGCCCGTTTTAATCGAAACGCTTTGCACGCCCTTCAGGGCGCCAAACGTCCCGTTCGGATCACCGAGCACAACCGGGCCGAGGAACGCGATGCCGACATAGAGCGGCGAGCTGGTGAGGGTGGTAGCCGTATTGAAGGAAACCGGATCTGTCAGCCCGTCGGTCGATAGCGGCGCGTACATCAGTTTGATGTTGGCACCCCGTTCGTCGTCTTGCTGCGCCGTGATATCGGTGCAGTACAAAAACCCCTTCGTGCTCGTGCCAACCGTGTGCGAATTGGTGTTCGATGCCGCGAAGGATGCTCCATCGACGCGCGCTTGATACTGGAAAACGGCGGCCGACGTCGGCGCTTCGGCGCCCGTGTTGATCGCATAACCGGCTTGCATCGAAACCGTTGGGGTTCCGCCAAACACGCCCGCAAAATCCTTCGTCGAAAAGCTCAGGCGAGGATCGGCGCAGCAATTGACGACTGCTTGCGGATGCAGCGATCCGCCGGGAATTACAACCGACTTTTTGGTAGCCGATTGAAAATCGTAATCGAACAAATCCCGCAGCAGGAGGCCGCCAACATTGGCCGCATACAGCGAATAGCGAAAAAAAGGTGAAGCCATGGCCCGAACCTCCCGAGGAGTTTGAATTGTTGTTGGTTAGAGGACAGTCCGCGGGAACGTGGAACGGCGCGGCGTTCCACCGAGATATTTCGTCGGGCCGTGGTAGGCATTCACCTGCGCAGTTACACGGCGGATAAATCCCAGGCCCATTTGCTGCCGCTCCCAAGGGGTGGTGGCGGTGATTTCCTTGGCGATTTCATCCGGCCCGATGCCACCGTTTTTGCCAGGCGCCAGGGGATGCGGCAAACGCATATTCAGGCGACCGACTAGGGTGCCAGGGTTCGCGTCGCTGCCATAAGCACCCCGGAAAGAAATGTTGTAGTTCGAAATGACGTAACGCGCCATTTGTCCCGAGCGAACAAGATCTTGATCGCGATGCCGGTGCCAATAGTAATACTTCCGTTGGCGGGTCGAATCGCGTCGGGTGGCATAGCCGTATTTGCTATGGGCCCCTAATTCAAAATGGCGGGGAATCACTTGCTGATGATGAATCAGCAGCACGTCGCCCAGAGCATTGCGGGCATAGGTATTCCATCGGCGGCCGTACTTGACGAGGCTATAGAGGCCATCGGATAGACCGACGTCCATCGAAATACCCGCCAGGAATTGCCGCTTAAAATCCCGTGGCATCCCGCCATCCCCCTTAGCCTACGAAGGTCACAAGGATCCCGACCGCATAGAACAATTCCCCGCCTTCCTCTTGCGGGATCGATTCACCAGGCCCCGCCACAACCGACCATTCTTCGATATTGAAATGGGTTGAGGCCGGAGATTCGCCGTTGGTAAACACGTCCTCGCCCGTGAGCTTGTCAGTATCCTGCCGGGCTTCTAGCTCTTGCATAATCAGCCCGATCAGATCCTCGAAATGGGCGAGTTGCAGGTTCCGATCGTCGGCAATTTCGGCCGACGGCAGGAATTCAAAGTACATGAGCAGCGCGCCGTTCGAGCCGCCGAAGGCCGTCCCGTACTTGCGCCGCGTGAAGTTCGGCACATGGTTAATGATGCAGCGCGGCATTGGCTCGGTGAGGACACGCACGGGATTGCCGGCGGTATCCAAAATCGGCACAGCAAACTCATCGACGGCATCCTGTAATTCGTCGTTTGCATAGGGCGAAAGGATATGCGTCATCGCCTCGGTCGAATCAGCCGCCCCGACTACCGTCCGAAACGTCGCTGACGCGGCCACCAGCTCCATCAGGCGGATTCGCGGCAAGGCCAGGTCGGTAATGACGATCGGGGTTGGCATGGCAACTAGCTGCGGTTTTGTTGCGTCGGTTTAAGAATCGAGTGTTGCGTGCGATCGGGGTCAATCGCCACGATACGCCAGGCGTACATCGTGCCGTCGGCCCCGACGTCATCCGCTTCCTTGCGGATCGTCGAAAACCATTCGCCGTCGAGATACCAGAGATCTTTGCGGGTCACCACAATCGATTTCAGGAGCTCGATTCGGGCCGTCCGTCGCTCGCGATCGCCATGGCCATCGCGGGTAACGGCACCATCGCCCGTCACTTCGTTGGTGCCAAGCAGGCCGGACTTGTCGATCAGTACACCCGTGCGAGTTTGCGGATTCGTCTTGACTCCCAGGGGGTAATGAAGAATTTCATCCCCCTGAAGCTGCCGGTGCAGGTGAGCACCGACCGAACCGAAAATTGATTGCATGAATGACATGATCGACAAGTCCCGCGCCCTATTCTTGGCTTTCAACCAGCAGCCGCGAGGCTTACGAAGCCGCCCCGGTCAACAGATGGCCCAGCTCCGGGTAGAGGAGCTTTTCATCCGTTTGGTGGCGCACGCGGATAATGCGCGCCCTGGTCCTGGGTTCATCGTATTCTTCGAAGTGGCCGCCGATTTCGCTGCCGTCGCCCGCCCAGTGGAACGTGCGGGCCAAGCTCGGGATACGGACATCCTCGGATCCGTCGAGGTGACAGACCATGGCATAGTCCTTATCCCAAATGCCGGCGAGGGTGGCCGCTTGGCCAGCATCCGCCGTGCTCTTGGTTCCGCCCGCGATCAGGACGTTCGGCAAGTCGAAAATCTGCGACAGAGTCGACTTGTCGATACCCTTGCTGGTCGGGTTGAAATTGGGGTTCGACGCGATCAGATTCGAAATCTGGTCGCACTTCCGCAGATGCCGATAGAGCACCCGCGAAATAATGAGGGTGTTCGGCCACATGCCGGAATTATCGTACACCTTCATCACGGCCGCATCGACGTCGTCGATCGGGATGGCCGAACTATACTGGGTCCAGTCGGTCGAAATCGCCGTCGTCAACGCGGCACCCGCAAACGTCGTCGTGTTGAAGATCAGCGAGGAAACCCGCTTCTCGTGATTCCGCAGCACGGCATCGAAAGCGCGACGGCTGGAGAGCTCATCGGCGCGAATCCAAGACCCGTACATGCGGGCCTCATTCTCATCGACCGGCTCCTCATAACCATTTTCCTTGGTCTGATAGGTGCCAGTCGTGAAGGTGAATTTCCCCCGCGCGTAACCGGATCCCGGCGAGCGCTGGGTGTCGGGGCTTTGGAGCAACTGCTCGATCGGAACGATCGGGAAGGTGCCGCCGAATTCCGCGACGTCGGTCTGCGGAGCCGCCTGGAGGCCGATAAAGCCTCGGCGATCCATTTCCAGGGAAAACTCCTCATAGCCGGCGGCCAGATCAGGCCGCAGATTATAAAGATCAGTCGATGGCGTGGGCATTGCGATATCCTCTCGTAATTTGGCAGCCGGCCAGGGCCGGAGTTATGCCGTTTGCAATTGAGTTGTCAAAAACGCAGCAGGGCGGTGTGCGTTGCTCTTACGTGCCGAAGGCGGACCAGCAAATGATGCCGGTCAGGTCGGTCGACGCGATGCCGGTGCAGTCGCCGGAGGCGGTCGGCTTCCAAGCGTAAATGTCCAAATTGCCATCCGAGCCGGTGAAATTCACCGACAGGAGGGCCGTGCTGACGCCCGGGGCCGCCGTCGACTTGCGGGTGACCGTTGCCCCGACGATCGTCGCCAAGCCGGTCGGAACCGTCGTCGGGTTCGAACCGTCGAGCGTGACCACACCAGCCGCGAGCTTGTAAATCGTGCCCGCCGCGTCGGTGATGGTCGCACCAGAAATCGGGCGATTGCCCGGAAGAACTTCGATGATCGAGTTATTTCCGGTGGCCGCCGAAAGGGCATAGCCAATGAAAACATTCGAAACGGTCGAAGAAATCTTGCCCGAGGCCGCGGCATACACCGCAGCGTTGAGTGTGATGGAACCGGCGGCCACCATCATCATCGTGCCCTGGCTGTTGCGCAGGGTCACCGCGATCGGATCGTTCGCTTTGTAAGCGGCCTGTTTCGCAACCCCGATCTCGCGATCGGTGATGCCGGCCACGTCGACCAAGCCGGCCGAGAGCTTGACCCGCAGGTTGGCGCCAATCGCGCCGACGGCGAGAAAGCCCCGTTCCTTCGAGTCAACTTGTTGAGCACTGGCTACCATGATAAAAACCCCCTAATTACGCTGTAATTTCGCTCGTTTATGGCAGTTTCCTGCCCCAAAAAACGCTGTTTGCGGTGGGCAGGAAACTAACGGCTGTTGCGGGGTCCGACCGCCAACTTGGCCTTGTTTTCGGCGTTGAAAGCGTCGACATAGGCCGCCCGCAACGTCGGATGCTTCTTGTCGATGTCGGCTTTCGCTTGCTCGCGCGACATGCCGGCCTTGAGCCGCGAATCGAATTCCGCGTTCCACTTGTCGACCGCGTTCAACCCGCCGCTTTCCTCGCTCGACGTGCCGACACCAGCGCCCAGGGCATCGACGCCCGGACGTTCGGCCGGCTTGTTGGCTTCGAGCTTGGTCTTGAGCGTGGCGTTCTCGTTGGCCATGTGCGCCATCCAGGCCGTTTGAGCGCTGGCCAGGGTTGCGCCGGCTTCAATCTGCGCGACAAGGAAATTCGCATCAGCACCGAAGCAACCGGCCTTCAATTCGGCGAGGGTGGCGGCTTTCGGGCCAAGATCGGCAGCCGGAGCAGCAGCCACGGCAGCAGGAATAGCGGCCGAAGCGGCAGCTACGGGGGCCGGCGCCGGGGCGCCAGCGGCATTCTGAGTAGTCATCAAAGCATCCTCCGTTAAAGTTTCATCGGGACGCCCCGATGTGGTTTCACTCTTGGGTTTTTCGACTTCTTCGTCGATTTCCTCGGGATCCTGCTCGCAAGGATCTTCTTCTTCGTCCTCGGGAGCGGCATCGGCGGTTTCGGTCGGCAGCGCGGCGTCGAACATGGTGGCGGCGTCGGACGCGAGAGAGGCCGACACGGCACTACGGGCCGGCTTGGCTTTGGCCAGATTGGCGATCGTCAGATCGCGCGTTTGGATGCCGTCGATCAGGCCCATGGTCAGGGCTTCGCTGGCCCGGAACACGCGACCGTCGGCCCAGCTTTCGACCCGCTTCAGGGCCGCGCCGCGGCCAGCAGCCACGTCGGCGTTGAAAATGGATTGATTGCCGTCGACTAGCTTCTGTAGATAGGCGAGCTGTTCGTCGGTAATCTCGGTTCCTTGAACGCCCGTGCCCTTGAACTGGCCCGTGGAGATCACGCGGACCTTAAAACCTTCGTTTTCGTAGTATTTCGAGCTATCGAGATACACGCCGAGGGTGCCAATTGAGCCAATCAAGGCCCCTTCGTTCGAATAAACCTTGCGGCATTGCGACGCGACCCAATAGGCGGCCGAGGCCCCCAAATCTTCGATATAGGCGTCAATTGGCTTGATTTTGCCGAATTCCCGCACGTCCATCGCCAGATCGTGCGTGCCGGCAACCGTGCCGCCCGGCGAATCGATCAGCAACAGGCAGTTTTTGACCGATTCATCCCTGGCCGCGAGGCGGAGCAACCGCCGCACCGATACCGTGCTCGTTCCTCCGTAGCTCGAGCACTGTTTCATCAGCGTGCCGGTGAGCGAAACGATCAGCGTGCCGGTCGACGTCGTTTGACAACTGTCTTGGGAATTGGGCCGGCGATAGCCGTCGTCATAAGCCTTGAGTTCGGATTCGTGCTCTTGCAGATGCCGCCGCACGTCCATGCTGGTGAGGCGTTCGCGCATCATCATCAGGCGATTGGATTCCATCGCCCAAGCCCCAAAGTATTCGTCAAAGCGGGCCGGCGTGAGGTTAGCCCGAAATTCTTCGATTGCGCTGCTCATGCTGCCCCCGCATCGGATGTAGGTTTCGACGCCGCGTCGTTTTCCGGTGCATCGGACTCGACGGCCAAATTGAATTTCAGGCTGCCGGGCTTCGGTAGCGGCATGATTTCCCGCCAATCAACCCGCTCGCCCGTTCGCTCAAAGAGGGCTTTCGATGCCGCGATCGCGATCTCCATCGCCATGACGTTGTCTTTGGCGATCTCATCGCAGACGTCGGCCCAGTCGCGACCGGCCTCGGCGTGAATCCGCCGCGGCGAGCTCAGGCCGTTCGACAAGATCATCAAATCCGCGCCGGCATCCTTGAGCGGATCCAGATAAGGCCAGGCAGGCGCGTGCCACAGATGGTTGAACAGCTTGATATCGCCCCGTGTGCGAAACTGCTCCATCGTCGGATCGTCATAGCACCACTGGCGAACTTTCCAGAGGTAGCACGGCGTATGGAATTTCTCGCGCATCCGCCGCTGTTTTTGTCGGAATCCGAACTTCGCTTGTTCAAAATTGCCGCGCAGCGAGGAGAAGTTAGCTTTGGTCGGATCCAGCAGCACCATATTGAGCGGTGCGCCGACGTTGGCCCCCACAATCGAGAGAACGAGGTTCATTACCCGCTCAGTGTCGGGCGAGGCGACGCCAGGCGAGAATCCTTGGATCGTTTCATCTTGCCCCGCCACCAATTGCATACCCGGGTAGATTTCCTCGGATTGCATCGTCGACCCGTCGGCATTCGTGCGCGTCGTGACGGGCCCCGTGGCCGCCACGCTGCCATCGCCGGCATAGAGAGCACCGCGTTGGCGAATGAACGCGATGCAATTGGCAATCTGACTGCGGATGAGCGCCGCGAAAAGCAGATCGCCGCCGATCCCGAGCATGTCGAAGATTGGCGCCAGAGCCGTAATCCCGCGCGTTTGGCTAGAACGCTTCCGCGTCAGGATATGGAAAACGGTTCGCATCCCCTCTTTATCGTAGGCGGGGTATTTCACAATGTCGCCGACTTTGTCGAGCGGCATCCAGGGGTCGATATCGTTCGGCGTGAACCAGTATTCTTGGCGCTCGCGGTGCGGGCCCAGCTTCACGCCGCAGATGACTTGCTTGACCGTGTTTCCTGGCGTCCGGCAGCGATGGGCTTCGACGCTTTCCAGCGAGCCATCCCGGCAGGGAAGTTCGAAGCAATCGCCGTCGATATCCATCGCCAGCGAAATCAGCTTTTCCTTCTCCTGGAAAGTCGACTCGCGCGCCTTATCGCACAGCAATGGGTTCTCTGCCCATTCGTACCAGCGATCGCGAAGCTCTTGATCTAGCCCTTTATCCTTAGTGTCAGGATCCAGGGTGAAGCCGTCTTGCACGACGTTATCGCTTACCCGCTCGAGCAATTGGCCGGCGATCGGATCGTTGCGATGGGTATCGCGGGCCAGCTCGATTAGCTTGAGGTAATCGACTTGCGATCGGTAATGCCAATCGGCCGACCGCCCCGTCCCCGTGACACCTGGCCGACGACGACGGAGCCGCGACTCGCGGGCGGCGTCGTATTCCGTCCGCAGACCTTCGTAGGCCCCGGACAGCGTTTGCTCTTTGGGCAATCGTGGCGGCATAAGGGGCTACTGCCGAAAGTTTTCGAGCGAGAAGTAGCGGGCTCCGCCATTGGCATATTGATTCGCCGCCTGCAAAAACCGCTGCGCGTCTTGACGTGCCATGCGGAGCTCGGAAGGCGTGAAACTCAACTCGAATCGCGCCGACTGACGCGACATCGTTGGCAAGAGCCCGATGAGCCTGGTACACGCCGTGATAAATGCCGCGGCTTTCGTGGCGTCATTGTCCTCGCGATAACTCGCGTTGACGTTGTAAGCCTCGTAAGCGTCGAGAGCAGCCGTCGCCATTTGTTCCGGCGTGAAGGTCATGCCGGCATCATGCGAATGGAAAACGCAGGCGGTCAATCTGATAGGGGCCCGCAGTAATGCGGTTCTAAGATATGACCGCCTGCGCGCTCGCCTAAGCTACTGAAACGTCCATCGGCTTGACGTATTGCAGATAGATTTGATCCAGAAGGAACCGCACCGCATCCCCTTGGCTGCCGGCTCGACTGGCCCGGAACTTCGAAGTTCGCGGGCTACCCGGACCAATTGCTTGAACCGATTGCAAGCCGTCCATCAGGTAGCGCAGCGCTCGATATTGATTGTTGTCGATCGATACGTCAATCGAAGCTCGTTTCTTGGATTGATAGTCGCCACCGATCAGCTTCTCGATCACGGGAACCTCGAGCGTCAGCATTTGCACGCCAGGCATCGGCAGATTGTCCTTCCGCCACATCGCGACGGTATCCATTTGCCCGGCCGGACAACCTTGATCCAGCCAGCTAATCACTTCCGCCTCGGGGACGTAAAAGAATGCCGCGATCGATCGCACCCGCGACGGATCGTGCCTTGGCTTCTCCTCAATCGCTTCGGCCGTCTCACCCACTTCGGCGGGCATTGGCTCCGGTTTGCTGACCGTTTCGGTCGCCGGATTGACGACCGGATCGCTCGGCAGGTCGGCGTTTTTTTCCAGCAGCGCCCGCTGCTCCGGGGTGACCGGCTTCAATTGATCTTTGGGTTTTGCCATCGAAATACTCCCTTTACGAAATTCCCTAGCGTTGTGAAGCAAGATAGGCCCGACCGTCGGGCGAGCTGTAAGAACGGCGCGGTGCCGATGAAATGACGGGCTCCCCAGAGTTGGCTCGCGGGGGTGGCCCCTTGCCTCCGGTTGCAATGAGCATAGCGATGCCGCTATAGCGTTTCGTATCCCGGTAATCGTTGGGATGCGACATCGTGATACGCTGCCAAACGTAGTGCTCTCGATTCTTCTTATCGACGGTGAGCACATGCCGCTCGTTGACAAGTTGCCGAAACCAATCTTCGTGATCGTCCGGCATCCCATGAAACACGCTGATACTGCCGGCCGCTCCGGGTTGCGTGTTCGAAATCTCGAAATCCAGCTTCTCATTCGTCCAGTCGGGATCAACCCAGATGAGCGGCATTCCGGGCATAATCGTATCCTTGCCCGTTGTCCCCTTTTGATAAGGCGCTAATAACGGCTTATTCGGCCCCTTGCACGGCAGGACACGTATCGGCGGGTTCGCCGATAGACAGCGAATCACAGCCAGGTAAACATCCTTCGGCAGAAACCCCGAATCGATCAGGGTGTAAGAAGGCATGACAGAATCGCCGCCGTCCTCATGCTCATACCGCCGTTGGACAATGTCCTTTAAGATCACTTCCAAGTCGGTTTCCCGACCATAGTCGAGCGTGTGCGATCGATCGGGCCCAAACGCATCGACACTGTACTTGTAATGATCGACTTGCCTATCCACGCCGATGCAGACCATCGAGGCCCAGGCCGGCACCACGAACCGCGGCACCGGCACGATCATCCTGGCCGCCAGATCCGACCAGTTAAGTTCCTCCTCGCGATCGACCCACGTTTCGGCCAGCCATTGATTGACGAAGTTCTGAAGCTCCGTCGGATACTTGTAGGCTTCGACGAACTTCGCCGCCACTTCTCCCCAGGTCACGCGCGACGCATTGAGCGATGACAGATGAAACCCGGCCGCCCGCCCGTCGCGATCAGGCTCTCCCAGTAAATAAGGGTGTTCCCAGAACTTGCCGGGCCGCACGAGCGAGAACTTGCCGGCTTTCAATAATTCGAGCCGCCGCTTAGCACACCGCCAAGCCAGATCGTGATCGATGCCGCAGCCCGCCGGCACCCACACACCCATCCGCAGCGCTTCGTTGCGATGGTGGTCTAAGATCTTCTCTTGGCAATGCTCGCATTCGTAATAGGCAGTCTTGGCCGCCAGGTCACGATCTTCCTCGCCATTGGGCAGCTTCTCCCAATGGACGTGTTCGAACTTCCAATTCTGGTATGCCTTGCAATGCGGGCATGGCACGTAATAGCGTGACTGGCTCGACATCGCCATCCGCCGGCCGATCCGCGACGTCTTGGCTTTCGATGGCGTCGATTCCAGGATGAACTTGGAATTCGGGAAGTTTTTTCCGCGATCCAGGAATAGCGAGAGCGGTTCGGCTTCGCTGCTGGTGGATGGCCGCTCCCACTTGTCGATCTCTGCCCCGTGCCCGACCTTGGCATTCTTATCGCCCAGCGTGCTCGGCGATCGCGACCAGGCGATATGAATCGAACAATGGTCAAGCTCGATCGCCGTTTTGTTACGCTTGTCGACCCGCCCGAGCTGCTTGGCCAGCGTCCGGTTGCGCTCGAACATCTTATACATGCGGGTGGTGATATCGTGCGCCAGTTTCTCGACCGGCGTCGCGAGCATCATCGGGCAAGGTTCCTCGGAGGCCGTATGCCCCAGGCACGTCGAGCCGAAGAAGGTTTTCCCGAGCCGCGTGCCGAACTGAAGATCGATTTCCCGAATCTCGGGATCGTCATAGGCATCGCAGGGCCCGCCCGGGGCGCCCAGGTGAGGATAGCCGCCATGGTTATAGGGCTCGCCAATCTCATTGAATCCGTAGCGGATGCACCAATCGAGCAACCGCTTTCGACGAGCCGGCCGGAGCTGGCGCGCAACATCGGCGAATAAAGAATCCGCAGCCACCATTTGCTCTACCAAACAGCCTATTCGGCGATCGTCGCCGGTTCGTCGAGAAGGTCACCCGATTCGTCGGGCAATTCCTCGCCGTCATCCGCTTCGTCAGCCTCGCGACTTGCGAGAATGTTGGCGGCCTCCGCTATCACTAAGTCATCAACGCTTTCCTCGGACACGACGGACAGACTGACTTCCATCAGCACGCGCCGCAAGAATTCGTCGAGCACCCGCTTGTTAGAAACCCGCGTTTCAGCCGGGAATTCCGTCTCCATTTCGTCCGAACACGCGAGCAACCGCTCCTTGATCCGCACGTAGATCGCGGCTACCTGGCGTTGAACCAGGGCCCGCTCAACCATTTCGCCATGCTTTTCCCGTAACTGAAACAGCCGAAGCTGAGTTTCGGTTTGAGTTTTCTTGATCGCCTCGCGCGTTTGCAACTCGAGGAGCTGCCCCCGCTTCATTTGCCCTTCGTCGACTTCCGGCGCCGGCGCCGGACCACCGAAGCGATTAGCAAACGTCGCCCGCGTCAGCTTGATATTAGCGTCCCGCCAAGCAATCACTTCCGACACTGGACCCGCAGGGCAGCCGCGATCAAACCACTCCCTAACCGTCCGGCGATTTACGCCAAGCTCGTTTCCAATGGCTTGCGCCGTCATGTACTCGATCGTCGTCGGCACCGGTTTCGGGGCCGGCTTAGAAACGGGCCGCGGTTTTTTCGGGGCCGCCTTCTTTCGGGCCGCTGGATCCTTCCGACGGTGTCCCAATCGTTCTACTCCCCTGCGCCGAATCCGCCATGGACTGCCCCAATACTAACCGCTCGCGCGCATACGAAACAACGCAATGCGTGTACAGTACAGACCTTGCAACCTATTCGGAAAGTATCAAAAGCATTCCTTTGAATTTACAGGGCCCGCTAAAACCCCTTCCCGAGCCTTCCAACTGGCGACGGGGGGTGGTGGTGATGTTGCACAAAATAAGAATTTTCGCACCACTTCACTACGGGGGCCAGACC
>Ga0315285_10001254_pt1 | contig 26545 bp, 33 predicted proteins | sample YL17G09_36_MG_FD_203698 | JGI IMG/M metagenome (GOLD analysis project Ga0315285, IMG submission 203698) | Sediment microbial communities from Yellowstone Lake, YNP, Wyoming, USA - YL17G09_36 | ecosystem: Environmental > Aquatic > Freshwater > Lake > Sediment | place: USA: Wyoming | collected... | reverse complement strand
TTATGAACACCTGTCCTAACTGTGGCTCGACTAACTTTATCAAGAAGGGCACTGAAATCTCTAATGGTGTTCTAAGGCAAAGACACAAGTGTAAAGATTGTTCCGTTAATTTCTACGATCCACCATCACCAATTATCAGACAAAGTTTACCGGACCCAGTTATCGGGAATGGTTCCATTCAATTCGAAGATGTATATGGCCAATACGATGGTATTGTGGTTACTTCTTGCTTGAACAACACCGAAGTTTTTGGTGATTTCTTGTCAGGATTGGAAAAATATTGCGACCAAAAGAACTATAAATTGTTCATCATTGGTAACAGATATAGAAATCCAGCTATGGATGGTGATGATATGGAATGGCCACCAGAAGCAGTTCCACACATCCTAAATGAAAATATTAAGTATAAAGATAAGTTTAAGGTCATTGGTGATTGTAACATACAGGCTACTGCTACTAATCCTCTAACTGGTATTGATGGTATCTGTGAAGGTATGACCACTATTGTAGGACACCCAGTGGTACAAATGAAATCTATTGCGGTTAATTCGTGGCGAGATAGCATCATACTACATTCTACTGGCAGCATATCACTAAAGAATAACTATAGTGCAAGCAAAGCTGGTCATCGTGCACAATTCCATCATTGCTTTGGTGCTGTTGTTATTGATATCGATAAAAAGAGTGATATATTCTTCATTAGACAATTGTTAGCAGATAAAACTGGTGTATTCCATGATCTAGATGAAAAGTGGGGCGCTACTGGGTTTGTCAACTTCGAAGACATCGATGCTATCTATACTGGTGATGAACACGTACTATTTGCCGACAAAGAAGTTGTGGAAGCCACATATGGTGCTGGTGGTATAGTAGATAGATTAAAACCGAAATACATCATCCGTGGTGATATTATAGACAGCTATAGTATTTCACATCATCACATGAATGACTTCTTTACTAGGTGGAAGAAACATCAAGTGACACAGAACGGCTCATTGAGAGAAGAGCTGAAACTATCACTGGATCATGTATTTGATACCACACCTAAATTTGCGCTAACACTTATAGTTGGATCCAATCATGACGACCACATTGATAAATGGCTGAACATTAGTGATCCTAAATTTGATTATGTGAATGCGGAAATTTATCATCAGTTGATGTATTTGAAATTGGGTGATATCAGAAGTGGGTTAGGCAGATCAGCACTAGAAATTTATCTAGAACAAGTATATAAAATTCAAGAGTTGCAGGATTACCAATCAAGAGATAAAGTTAGATTTATTGAAAATGGATTCGCTTTGCACGGTATCACATTATCAATGCATGGTGATGCTGGTCCTAATGGTTCTAGAGGCTCTGTGCAGAACTTGTCTAAAATTGGTGAAAAGTGTATCATTGGGCACTCACATACACCTAGTATTGTAGGTGGCGCATGGTGCGTTGGCACTTCTTCATTGAAGAAAATGGACTACACAAAAGGTCCATCTAGTTGGTTACATACACATTGTATTATCCACAAGAACGGTAAACGTCAACTTATCACTATCATTGATGGTAAGTGGAGAATTGAAAATAACATTAAGAGGAAAGTATGAACGTAGTAGCATTAAAATTAGTAACAGGTGAAGATGTTCTTGGTGAAGTTGTTGTTAACAATGTACAAGGAATGAGATTGAAAAATCCAGTGGGTATCGCTATCGTTAAAGGTAAAGATGGTGGTACTAATATTGGGTTCTCACCATTCCCAATTCATTCAGAACCTCAAACGGATTTGGAAATTGGATTTGAAACTATGCATATTGTGTATTCATATCTACCAGCGGCAGACTTCATCAAGAACTATGCAAATATCTTTGGTTCTGGATTGATTGTTCCCGAAAATCGGATTATCGTTTGACAGGATGCTGATATCGAAGTATAATGCAATTTTAATATAAACAGGAAATTTATGAGTAATTCTGAAACAGTGTCAAACGATTTCTATACAAATGTAAAAGCATGGGGTAATAGCATTCTTTATCGTGGTGTTAAAGACGGTAAACGTATCAAGATGAAGATTGACTATGAACCCTCGCTATACATAGAATCTAAAAAGCCAACAGATTTTAAGAATCTGCGTGGTAAATTTCTAGAACAGAAGAAATTCGATAGCATGAAAGATGCTAAAGATTATGTGAAGCAATTTGATGGTGTATCTAATGCATCACCAATATACGGCAATACTCGCTATGAGTATGCTTTTATTGCTGATCAACACAAAGGTATGATCGAATACGATAAAGAAAATGTTCTTATTGGCATAATCGATATCGAGGTTATGTCTGATGATGGATTCCCTCACCCTGATAAAGCAGACTCACCCATAACAGCAATTACCATAAGTTATATTGGTGACGTAACATGTGTGTTTGGTTGTGGTGATTATGTCACTCAAGGTGAAGAAATCTACATCAAATGTGATGATGAATATATGCTATGTAAGAAGTTCCTTGATGTGTGGATGATCAAGTATCCAGACATACTTACAGGCTGGAACACCAAGTTCTTCGATGTTCCATACATCGTTAATAGATTTGTGAAAATTCTTGGCGAACCATTAACCAGAAAACTATCTCCGTGGGGTAATGTACTAGAACGAGAAGTTAAAGATATGCATGGTAAATCTCAGAATACTTATGAAATTATGGGTGTCGCATCATTAGATTATCTTGAATTGTATAAATGGTATGCACCAGGTGGCAAATCTCAAGAATCGTATAGATTAGACAATATAGCCAATGTTGAACTTGGTGAAAGCAAATTATCATACGAAGAGTTTGAGAACTTACACCAGCTGTATACATTAAACTTTCAGAAATATATTGAATATAACGTACAAGACGTTAAGCTGATTGTGATGATGGAGGATAAGCTAAAGCTTTTAGAATTAGCACTTACTCTAGCATATGATACCAAGACTAACCTTGAGGATGTGTTTAAACAAACTCGTATGTGGGATTCTATGACGTACTCCTATCTATTAGAAAGGAACATCATTGTACCACAAAGTGAACACAAAGAGAAGGAACAGTTTGATGGTGCATATGTAAAATCTCCACAGATTGGTAAACATGATTGGGTGGCGAGTTTCGATTTAAACTCACTGTATCCACATATTATGATTCAATACAATATTTCACCAGAAATGCTTATTGATGAATGTGATTACACAGATGATATGCGTGAGGTATCAGAACTTTGTAATATTGAGCGTTTGTTGCATAAAGAAATTGATACATCTAAACTAGAAGGTGTTACCTTTGCACCTAATGGACAATTCTTTAAAACTGGATCTCAAGGTTTCTTCCCAAAGATGCTAGAGGATATGTATGTTCAACGTAGCACATACAAGAACATAATGTTAGCCGCTGAAAGTGAGTACCAAATAGAAACTGATACAGATAAGAAAGCTGACTTGATCAAGAAGATTGCTAGATACAACAACCTACAACGTGCCAAGAAAGAATCATTAGTTTCTGCATATGGTGCTACAGGTACTAGATTCTTCAGATTTTATGATATAAGATTAGCTTCATCAGTAACTTCTGCGGGACAGTTATCAGTTCGTTGGATTGAGAAATCAATTAATACGTATATGAACTCTTTAATGAAAACTGTTGATGTTGATTATATTATTTATATGGATACAGATTCTGTATATTTGAGACTAGCTGAACTTGTTAACAAAGTGTGTGGCGTTGGTGGTACTGTTTCATTACCATCTAATAAAGTCATTGATTTTATGGATAGAGTGTGTGAGGATAGAATACAACCTCACATAGATAAATCCTATCAAGAACTAGCTGATTATGTTCATGCATACGCACAAAAGATGGTAATGAAGCGTGAAGCGTTGTGTGATAAAGGTATCTGGACAGCGAAGAAACGTTACATCCTAAACGTGTATAACAATGAAGGTGTGCAATATGCAAAACCAAAGATCAAAATAACGGGACTAGAAATGGTGAAATCTTCAACGCCATCAGCTATTCGTGAGAAAATGAAGAAGTCTATTGAAATTATGTTGAACGGGTCAGAAACTGATATACATGAATTCATAGACACATTTAAGAGTGATTTCTTTGAGCTACCTCCAGAAGAAATATCATTCCCACGAGGGGTTAATGGGTTGAACAAATATGCTAGTGACTTAACTATATACAAGTCACGCACACCAATCCATGTAAGAGGTGCATTATTATACAATCTTTACCTTACTGAACTTGGATTAGAAAAGAAGTATCCACATATCCAGGAAGGTGAAAAACTAAAGTTCACATATCTTAAAATGCCAAACCCAATCAAGAATGATGTCATATCATTTCCTGGGCGGTTACCGACCGAATTTGGATTAGATAAGTATGTAGATTATGATATGCAGTATGAAAAGACGTTTGTCCTCCCAATTAAAGTCATATTGGATTGTATGGGGTGGCAAACAGAAAAGCTAAACACACTAGGAGATTTCTTTGATGCTGGTACTTTCGTAGAACCAATCAAACAGAAAGTTATTAGTGTTATAGATAAGACCGAAGCAAGTACACTAGATGATTTCTTTAACTGAAACAGGAACAAAATATGAGTTTATTGGATAGAATTAAAAAGAACAGCACAATTAAGGACTCCTCGATTTTGTCGAGTTCTAAGTTCTTTAACAAGAAGGATATGATCACAACACCAATCCCTGCACTGAATATTGCATTATCAGGCAGAATTGATGGCGGTTTGACTCCTGGACTAACATTGTTCTGCGGACCATCAAAGCATTTTAAATCATTGTTCTCATTGATCCTTGCTAAATCGTACATGGACAAGTACCCAGATTCTGTTCTTGTGTTCTATGATTGTGAGTTCGGCACACCTGAATCATACTTTGATTCTCTTGGTATTGATAAAGAACGTGTAGTACATACTCCAATTATGGATATGGAAGAGTTTAAATTTGATATCATGCACCAATTTCAAGAGATTAAACGTGGTGATAAAGTAATCTTTGTTGTTGATTCTCTTGGTAACATGTCTAGCAAGAAAGAAATGGAAGATGCTATTGCCGGTAAAAGTACTCAAGATATGAGTCGTGCAAAGCAAATGAAGTCAATCTTTAGAATGATCACACCATATTTGGTTAAGTATGATATCCCAATGATTGCAGTAAACCATATCTACATGACACAAGAGCTGTACAGCAAACCTGTAGTTTCTGGTGGTACTGGTATCTATCTTTCTGCCGACAACATTTTCATCCTTGGTAGACAACAAGAGAAAGATGGTACTGAATTAACCGGTTATAACTTCATCATTAATGTAGAAAAGTCTAGACACTCACGCGAAAAGTCTAAGATTCCTGTTACCGTTAAATTTGATGGTGGTCTTAGTAAATGGTCTGGATTACTTGAAATGGCACTAGAATCTGGTCATGTGGTTAAACCATCTAATGGCTGGTACTCTAAGGTTGATGTTGAAACAGGCGAGATTTCCGAAAAGAAATTCCGTGCAAAAGATACCGATACTAAAGATTTCTGGGTGCCTCTTATTTCAAGCACTAGCTTCCAGCAATGGATCAAAGAAAATTATCAGGTATCTAATGGCACAATTATCTCTGATGATGATATCGCTAGTGAACTAGAAGCTATCGAGGATGTGCTATGATGGAGGAAGGCATTGATTATTCGTTCTTGATACCTGACTATGATCCTGAAATTGTACACATAGAACTCTTGTCTGGTGGGTATCAAGGGGTAGTATTTAATTTCGGTAAAGTGGGTGTTGAAGAAGAAGCTGGTAAAATGTATTTACAATTTACTCATGACATAGTAGAATATAATAAATTTGATGATCTAGACAGTATAGAGTTCAGAGATTTTATAGGAAATATTTTAATAGCAATCATGGCTAACAGCGCAGGACAGGAAATCGTAGATGAATCTAGAACTAGTAATACTGAAGAACTTAATACATAATGAAGAATATTTGCGTAAAGTATTACCATTTTTAAAACCTGAATATTTCGTTGGTAAGAAAGAAAGCGCGATATTCACCTCAATCATTGAATTTACTAATAAGTACAACACACCACCATCAATAGAAGCACTTAGGATTGCAGTAAATGATCTTAATCTATCACAAGATGGTTTCGTTGAACTGAACTTCTATATCAATGATCTTGAGGGTGGCGATTCTTCTAAGATAGATTGGTTGATTGATCAGACCGAAGAGTTTTGTAAAGATAAATCTGTATACAATGCTCTAATGGATTCTGTCGCTATCTTTGATGGTTCAGATAAAGAAAGAGATACAGGAACAATTCCAAAGTTATTAACTGATGCACTAGCTGTATCATTTGATAACTCTGTTGGTCATGATTATCTTGAAGATGCCGCATCACGATATGAGTTCTACCACAGAAAAGAAAGTAAGATACCATTTGATCTAGAATATTTCAATAAGATCACGAAGGGAGGATTATCCACTAAAACTCTTAACGTGATTCTTGCGGGAACTGGTGTTGGTAAATCTTTGTTCATGTGCCATGTTGCGGCTGCTTGTATGGCACAGGGTAAGAATGTACTATACATCACAATGGAAATGGCGGAAGAACGAATTGCCGAACGTATCGATGCTAATTTGTTGAATGTCACTATGGATGAATTGATGTCGTTGAACGAAGAATCATACATCAAGAAAGTTGAAAGAGTCAGATCTAAAACTGTCGGTAAACTTATTATCAAAGAATATCCAACAGCATCAGCATCATCGGCACACTTTAGAACATTGTTGAATGAATTGAACCTGAAGCGTAACTTTGAACCAGATATCATATTCATAGATTATCTGAACATATGTTGCAGTTCAAGATTAAAGGTTGGTTCTAACGTGAACTCATATACATATGTTAAAGCAATTGCCGAGGAATTGAGAGGATTAGCAGTTGAATATAATGTTCCGTTGGTAACAGCAACACAGACAACACGAAGTGGCTTTGGATCATCAGATCCAGGTATGGAAGATGTCAGTGAGAGTTTTGGTCTGCCAGCTACTGCCGATATGATGTTTGCATTGATTTCATCTGAAGAACTTGAGCAAATGGACCAAATTATGGTAAAGCAGTTAAAGAATCGATATTCCGATTTAACACACCATAAGAGATTCACCATTGGTATTGATAGAGCTAAAATGAAACTGTATGATACAGAACAATCATCGCAAAATGATATCATAGATGCTGGTCAAACTAGTGCAACTAAAACACAGAAGAAAGACTTTGGGAATTTTAAAATATGACGGCTACAGTGATAATACCCACTACAGGAGTTCCTGAATTAAGAACTGCTATTACATCTGTTATTAGTCAGAGCACAGATACACAATGTCTTGTTGTGTGTGATGGTGTACAATTTAAAGGCAAAACTAGTGCTATCGTTAGTGAATACCTTGGAAACAAAAATCTAAAAGTGTGTTATCTTAATGATAATGTTGGTGCTAATGGTTATTATGGTCATAGAATATATGCAGCATTCAGTCACTTGATTAATACTGAATATGCATTGTTCTTAGATCAGGATAATTGGTTTGAAAATAATCACGTAAAATCTTGTATAGATACCATAGAAGATAATAATCTAGATTGGACATATTCACTAAGAAGAATATTCGATAAAGATGGTACTTATGTATGTGATGATAATTGTGAATCTCTCGGTAACTGGGATTCGTGCGGTAGATACAAACACATAGATACCAATTGCTACTGTCTACGTACAAATGTTGCCGCTCATGTTGCCAGTGTATGGCACGGTGGGTGGGGACAAGATAGGGTATATCGTGATGTGCTAATGACAAACTACCCAAAGTACATAGGCACTGGTGTACATACAGTTGCATATAGACTTGATGGAAATGATGGTTCTGTATCCAAAGAATTCTTTGATCAGGGCAACAAATTTATGAACGACAAATATAATGGAGAATTCCCGTGGATAAACAAAGTTTAATTATTGGTGCCGCAACTGGTTACAACTACAACCAGTTAAAACCTTGGATTGAATCTATCAATGAATGTGGATTTGAAGGTGATAAAGTTCTTGTATTAGGACAATCATCAGAAGAAACACGAGCAAAGATACTAGAACAAGGATTCAAGATTGTAGAAATGATTCAGGTTGATGCACCAATTCATGTTGCTCGATTCTTGTCTATCTACGACTATCTGAAAGATACATGGCAAGACTACGAATATGTCATCACCACCGATGTCAAAGATGTATATTTCCAAACAAATCCTGTAGATTGGCTGAGTGAATGTCTACCTCCTTGTAAACTAGTTGCTGGTTCAGAATCTATTAGATACAAAGATGAAGCTTGGGGCGATCAAAATCTACTAGAAACCTATGGTCCATATGTTCATGAATTATTCACTGATAATGTCATTTATAATGTTGGTACAATTGGTGGTGTGTCTGAATATGTTAAAGATTTGATGTTCAATATTTTCACCAATGCTATCAATAGACCGATCCCAATAGTAGACCAGGCGGTTTATAATGTATTGTTGCAAACTGAACCTTATAAATCTAGAACATTCTTTGCTGAACAATTGGATGGTTGGGCGTGTCAAGCAGGTACTACTGTTGATCCTAGTAAGATTGAAGGATTTAGACCATTTCTTACAGAACGCGAACCAATCTTCGAAGATGGTGTAGTTAAAACATATTGGGACAAACCATTCTGTATTGTTCATCAATACGATAGAGTGCCTGAATGGAAGAAGTTCATAGAACAGAAATATAACCAACATAACGAAAACGATTACTTCACAATCAACACATAAGGAAACTATATGATATTTAACAACACGACAGAATCTAGCAACGGGTTATTAGAAGCAATCAAATCACTTGGTGATAACATCGTAGGATGTGAACTTGGTGTGTGTGAAGGTACAAATTTGTGCCAAATGCTAGAACATTGTGATAACATTTCAACCATGTATGCAATTGATCCTTATCTAGCATATATGGATTGGTGTGGTGCTATTTCAGAGCAACGTATCAACGAATGTAAAGCTATTGCAATGAACAACCTTACTAAAATCACACAAGCGAGTAAAGTAACTTTCTTGGAAATGATTTCAAATGAAGCAGTCTCTAAAATTGCCGATGATGAATTAGACTTCGTGTTTATTGATGGTGATCATTCATACGAAAGAGCATCTGAAGATATGCTGAATTTTTATCCAAAAGTTAAGTCTGGTGGTATGTTCTCTGGTCATGACTACAGCCTAGTTGGTGTTAATAGAGCATTAGGTGAATTCCTTCAAACAAACAGCTATGATGTGTCTGATCTTAAATTGGTGTCTAATGATGCATGGTATCTTATCAAACGATGAGCGAACTATCATTCTACATACCAGGTTTCTTTGAGGATGCCTCTGTTGAATGTATAAAGAACATCCGGAAGTTTTATCCGGATAGTTCTATTATCATAAGTTCTGATGCTGGTCCTGATTATTACTCTGCCGCAAAAGAGTACGATTGTCAGTTCCAGTATTATACAGATAATCTTGGATACCCAGAAATGCCACATGGATATAGGAAAGATAAAGCACTAAATTGGATGCAACGGTTCTATATTGCTTGTCTACTAGCAAAAGGTACACATATCATGTGTGCAGAAGATGATGTTGCTATTATCGGCAAAATAGTCATACCCGATGATTGTGAAATATTAGCACATAATACACCAACCAACTATGTACCAGATTTTGTGTTTGACTTGTGTAAACAGGTTTCTGGAATAGAACCACTAACTAGATACTATGGTGCTGGCGGTGGTACAATATATAAGATAGACACATTTGTTAATAACTACCACCATATCGTGGAAATCTTTGGACAGGTGTTTGATCAGATACAAGAACACTACCCCACATTCGGTTGGTATGATTGTTTCATGACTATAGTTTACTTTCTGTGCGGAAAACCTTATACTGTTAATAATGGTATATACGAGATCAAACCACTGAACAAAAACTTTGATCTTAGTATAGTTGACGCTGATAAATATCCAATAGTGCATTTATACAAGAACTACTACCCGAAATAATATTATGAAGAAATATGCGTACTATCATGTATATCTAACCGATGAGACCGGTTGCTGGTATAATGTATTCCTTGATCAAATACACGAAGTCATTAATCATGGATTATACGAGGAACTGGAAAAGATATGTGTTGTTTGTATAGGTAAGGCAGAACAAGTCGAACTGTTTAGTGGAATCTGTAATACCTTCGATAAGATTGAAATAATCAAGAAGATCATCACCGATGAGAACAAAGTAGAAAACTTGTCACTGCAACATGTGCAAACAGTAACGTATGACGGAGATTCTGAAGTTTTTGATGAAACAGAAACTATGTACGAACTTCAAGAACATGCTAAACGTGAAGACGCATATTTCTTATATTTCCATTGCAAGGGTATTACCGCTCCTTGGAGAATGAGACAAGAAAAGATTTATCAACCATTCGTCAACTATTATCTGTGGAGAAAGTTCTTAGAATGGGGTTGTATAGAGAAGTGGGAAACTTGTATCGAGAAACTACAAGACCACTCGTGCGCTGGGGTTAATCTGTGTATGTGGCCAATGCCACATTATTCAGGCACGTTTTGGTGGACCAAATCATCTTACATCAGAAAACTGCCTGATATAAAGACAAATGATTGGTGGGAAATGTTGATGAAATACACACCACTAAATACATGGGATTCTAATAGAAATAAACCAGAAATGTGGATAGGTGCATCATACTACCACGATTTCTATAATATCATTAGCTGCCCAGTACAGCCACCACAAGGAACACCAATTCAATATAATTGGCCAAGATCACAGTATGAGAACACCCTGAAATGAATATATTTATAGTTACTTCGTGTATGAAACCATTATTCGGAGTTATTAATGCAGATGATAGATACAAGCAAACACTAGAAACATTCGAGTCTATTACACGAAAAGACCCAAAAGCATTAATAGTATTCTCTGATAGCTCTGCTTATCCGTTAACACTAGTAGAACAGGAAGTCATTCGATCCAAAACACACATCATGCTAGATTTTAGTGATGATGAAAATTGCAGATACTTTAACCGCCACGGACTAAAGAGTCATGGTGAAAATTACTTACTACTAAAGGCAATAGAACATCTAAACTCTATATACGATTTTAAATCTATGGAAGGTCGGATGTTTAAGATTGGCGGTCGCTGTAAACTACAAGATGAGTTTGATGTTGCTGATCACGATATTCATGGCAAATACGTATTCAAGAAACGTGTAAACTCTTGGATGAGAGAAGAGATCCAAAAAGGATATGGATCACCCCATATATTAGAGACAAGATTATACTCGTGGTGCTTATCTTTAGTAGAAGATTATAGCAAGGTAATAATCAAGAACTTCGGTAAATTTGAACTTGGATTAGATACAGAACATTCACATATGATGAATATCGATCCAACCAAACTAATAGAGCACGATATGCTTCACTGCGAAATGGTCATGGCATTAAATGGCCAGATCATGCTAGATTAGTTGATAATTATAATATTATAAATACTACTATGTTGAATAGATAATCATAAAAATAATGAAAAATTTCAAAGAATTATTAAACACTATCTCAGAAGACTTCGGTGATATAGGCAAATCTAAAGCTATATTTGTTGTTGGTGTACCTGGCTCTGGTAAAGACGTGGTGATACGCGGTATAATGAAAGATATTTCTATTTTAGAAATGAACCACCACCAAGCATATTCTGTTATTTGCCAAGGCACATTAACAGACAAAGCACCACTACTGATAACTGCACCAGCCACAGATATAGATACAATTTCACAGATAAACGAAGACCTTACTAAGATTGGATATGCTACAAATATGGTGTTTGTTAATACCACAAATACTATAAGTATTGATAGGAACTCTAAGTTGAACAAAACCCTATCTGAAGAGATTAGGTATAGTAGATGGTGTAGCGCACAAGAAAATCTTGACGTGTATACCGACATGTTTGAGGATATCATTGTAGTAGACAACATAGACACACTAACTAAATTCAACGAGTCAATTGATCGAGTATGCACTAAAACGAAACTATTTATAGAGTGTACTTGTAAACCAACTAAAACTAAACAGGATATATCAAAATTTACTAATGGAGCGGCGGGGCGAGATAAGAAACATATCAATCTATTGTCTGATAATAATTGTCCAACATGTCAGTTGGTACGCATATCAGGTAAACCCGATAATGTTAAATATGGCGATGTTGCCCAAAACACCGGATATTCTAATAGAGCCTACCACGAGCAAGCGCAGCCCTCGCTTAAGATTAGTCCAGAAAAGAACATTCCGAATTTTCAAAAAGACAAAGACTCTAAAGTAAAACCTAAATATAATACACAATGTGGTAAATTCAGACCCGTCGATGGTATCGGTGACACATGGAGTGACCGACCAAATCAAGGTTCTGGTGCATTTGGAAACGCTCAAGTAGAACAGAAACAATTCATGAAATTTCGCAAAGAAATACTAGAAGGATTAGCTTCTGGTGATACTGGTTATGAATTAGGTACTGTTAACAGTACAGAACAAGAGAAAATGCGAACTCCATTAGAAAATGAATTAAGCAAATCACCCCCAAGAATCAAAAAGAAGAAGGTAGGATAGAATGTTCACAAAAGACAAAATCTCACAATCAATGATAGACGCAGTAAATAGTGTATTAGAAAAGGTTGACACTGAAAAGCACGAAGTTGCAATGCTGTCCGAAGAATTAAACGAGAGTGAGCGTGGTCAGAAATTAAAGGGTGCTGTTTCTAGTCTAGATAGAATGATGAAAAATGCCGAAGTTAATACCCAGCAACACATCATTAAACTACACAAAACGGCTAAAGTAATAAGACCAATGGCTGATAAGAAATACATGGATGGACTAGATGGTGTTCGTAGAGAATTACCACCAGGTATCGGTGATAATGAACACTTCAGCGCAAAAGTACAGTATACTCCAGAGAATACCGCTATATCTGAAGTACTAGACAAACCATCAGCAGTTAAATCATATCTAGATAAAAGCGCAGAAAAGAGAAAATCATTAGCAGCCACTGGTAAGTTAGGTGATGATAGCCACAGAAAGATCAGCAAAAGTTTTGCCGGTACACATAAAGTGTTGAGTCGTGAAGAAACTTCATTCTCTAGCAAAATACTAGAAGCAATGAAACCAATATCAACACCAGACTTCTCTGATGTCGATGAAGAAACTATGACACCAGCACAAACAAAGAAGAAAGAAGAAATCGTATTATCAATGAAGTCTAAGGAAAAGGACTTCAAGAAAAAGTATGGCAAGAACTGGCAGAACGTTATGTATGCCACTGCTACTAAAATGGCTATGGCCGAATCATGTGACATCGATCTGGAAGAGGCTAAGACCCCTATTGACGATAATGTGCCATTCATCACTAATGAAACATCACAAACACTTCGTAACATCAAAAAAGTAGCAAAGAAACATGTACAAAAAATAGAGGCTGAATAATCATGAAGAAAATAAAAAACTTTCTAAAAGATTTAAAGGTGGTTTCCCCTGCTAGAAATGATCCATATGATTCTTCTGGACAAAAATATGAATCATTTGACCCATTAGATGAATCGTGGGAAAAAGACCCTTTCTTAGCAAAATACCTTAAATCTAAAGGATTGGATCCTAGATATGTTAATCGTGCTAAAATGATCAGCCAAGCAAAGAAAAGAGAGTTTGATAAATGGAAAAATGCCAGATACAATAAAGCTGATCAAACTCATGGCATTGGTCTTGGTGAGGGACTATCCAGCCCCACCAGAATTATCAAAGACATATATACTCGACTAAGACTAGAAGCTGATAACAAACTAAAATTCGAAAAAACTGATCCTAAAGATTCAACAGGAGATAATAAACCTGATGCATTAGCAGTACTAACTTTGGGTACACCAATGACAGGACCAAAAAATCCGGATGGCACTACCAAGGAAAAAGGTATAGTAGAGATCGATCCTTCACCCAGAGACCGTAGTAAAAAGAAGGGCGAAGATAAAGAAAAGAAAACTGAAGATAAGAGATCAACTAAATAGTTGTATAATTTAAAAATTAGGAGTAATAAGATGCCAGCTTGGGGTAACACAGACACAGCAAACAATAAACCAAAATTTCCCTTAGAAAGACAAATTAGGGAATTTGTTCGTTTATCAGTAACATCAGCGGCAAATACTACTGATGCAATCTCAAATGTATTAACTTTCGCGGCAGGATCTTCTGATGTTGCTAATGTAGGAATCCTAGCTGGTTGGTCGGTTTTCGGTGCAAACATCGTAAATGGAACAGGTACTCCAGGAATGTTCACTGCTAATACAACTGTACTAAGCGTGACTGGTACTACAGTAACACTAAGTCAAAATGTAGCTTCAAATGTTGCCATCAGCGCAAGTATTGAATTTGACAAACCTATTGTACGAGCATCTAGTGCAGAATCTACATATAACCAAGACACTATTCTTGTTACCAATACACGAACATCTAATGCTAATACATCATTAACTGCTAGTATTGGTGATACTAGTGCAGGATGGGTTCATATTCAACAAAAGACCAACAATGATGGTACCGTTAGGTATTTGAAAGAAACATTGGTTGCATTAGCAAACGCATCTGCCGCTAATGTAAACTCCGGCAATACTAGCACTGGTCAGATCTATACTGGTCTATAATTATTCTGATGTTTTCTGTATTATGTGACGACAACTTTCAGATTTATGCATTGAAGTGCTATTCGGCACCTAGATGCATAATGTCCGAATTCGAATCTGATATCAGACGTACCAAATATATCAAGAGATTATTCAGAAGATACAATACAATAAGCGATTTGAAAGAAAGACTTATACTGAACCATATAATTTTATTGAGTAATGTATTTGGACCTGAAGCAACAACAAGAATACTGTTCTTTAAGGTTGATCCTGATGATTATGGAATACTCAAAACGTTCCTGATATATCTAAACATGATGCCAGACATCATAACAGGTATTAATGGCGTAGACATAAATTCATCCGATATACTAATGGATATGGGTGTTGCAGACAGGCTAAGACAATTATGAAGAACTTCAAAGACTTTATACTAGAAATGAGTGCTGGTGGTATGGGCGGTGGTCCTACCAATGTTACTGGTACTGCTGTTTCTACAGATCCTGCTACCGCCGGTTCTGTTGATGCATACAAGAAGAGAAAACGTAAACTATCTAATGTGATGTCCCGTAAATGAAATTAACTGATATAGTTAAACACGTTGAAAGTAAATTTAAAATCAAGTGCGAAACTAAATCAGAGAACGATTCATTATACATTAAGATAATTGGCATAGATAATTGTAGTCTGGCCAGATGGATAAGATCAGAATTCGACAATGTTAGTGTTCTTGTAAAAGGACATGAAAGGTATAAATTTTCCGATGAGGGCTGGATAACAATATGTTTATATTAAATTTTATACCGAACTGGATGTTTTATGTAATCACGCTCTCTGGTATTGCTGGTATGTGCATAGCAGTTGTATTTTCTAGATTAATACCAATAACATATAAACTTCCTTTAGAATTGCTATCTATCTTACTATTCACGTTTGGTGTATATACACTAGGGGCTATTAGTACTGAAGCAGCATGGCAACTCAAGGTTAGTCAGATGGAAGCACAGATAGCAAAGAAAGAACTTGCTGCTGCCGAGATAACTGCACAAGTTATCACTAAATATGTTGATCGAGTTCGAATAGTCAAAGGAAAAACGAATGTTATTATCAAGAAAGTACCAGAATATATTAATAAAGAATCTGACTCTAAGTGCGTTGTTAATACTGGTTTTGTGCAGCTGCTCAATGCTTCCGCAAAGAACGAAGTTCCCGAACCCACCGGAGCTGCTAATGAATCCCCCACCAAAATTAGACTCTCTGGAATTGCCGAAAACGTTAGCAGAAACTACGGTACATATTACGAAGTAGTTGAACAACTAAAGTCCCTACAAGATTGGGTTAGACAACAGAAGGAGCTAGACAATGCAAAGTGATATTAACGTTGAAGTTGCGGTATTACGCACAGTAGTATACAAAATAGATAACACTGTTGCAGAAATAGCAAAAGCATCATCAGAAGTAACTAGATTATTAGCAGTACACGATTCAAGAATAAACCACCTTGAAGATGGAAATAAAGAGACATTAACTGATGTCAGGGACCTGTATAGTAAAATGGCAGATAACACACGAGAAATAGTATTAAAGCTAGAAGACATGGAGACTCGAATAGAAGAAAAGATCAAGGAACATGCAGATATATCTGCAACACAGAGCAGAGCTATTTCTGATAGATTGTCAGCATTAGAAAACTGGCGATGGTTGTTAATTGGTGGTGCAGCAGGGTTCGTGTTCTTACTAAACCATTTGGGCATATTCAAATAACTTGACATAACTACGTTGCATGGGTATAATAGAAATATACAACTCAAGGACAACTAATTATGAGCATTTACATCGATAGAACATTCCTTCTTCGAATTTCAGCAAAACTATCTAGATTCACCAAAAAGAAAGACGATCTGTACCAATTCAGGTGCCCTATGTGTGGAGACTCTGCAAGAGACAAAACCAAGGCACGCGGGTTCGTGTACAAGAAAGATAATGACTATTTCTATATGTGCCATAACTGCGGCATTAGTACAAACTTCTATAACCTGCTGAAACAAGTAGACCCATCGTTATTGAAAGAGTATTCACTAGAAAGATACAAAGACAAGGGCGAATATAATGTACCAGTGAAACCAATAAAGGTTGTTCAGCGCAAAGTTAAAAATGCAATACCTCTACCCAAGATACACAGATTACCAGACGACCACTTTGCTAAGGCATATGTGATAAAGCGGAAGATCCCCGAAGCTGAATGGTCTGAGCTATACTATTGCGAAGACTTCAACAAATTTGTTAATGTTGATATGGGCATCGAAAAGAAGTTAGGTGAGAATGATGCAAGGCTAGTAATCCCGTTCTATGATGCAGATGATGATCTAATAGGGTTTCAAGGAAGAACACTAAACGATTCTAAGCTACGATATATAACAATAAAGATAGATGAAAACTCACCAAAGGTGTTTGGTCTTAATAGAATCAATGAAGAAGACCCTATACTGGTAGTGGAAGGTCCTATTGATTCTCTGTTCCTAAAGAACTGTATCGCTATATCGAGTTCTAACTTACAATTTGCTGCCGAGCTGTTCGACAAAACTCAGGTGGTACTGGTATTCGATAACGAACCAAGAAACAAAGAAATATTGAAATTGATGGAAAGTGCCATAGATAACCATTTTGCTATATGTATCTGGCCAGAAATGATAGAAGAAAAGGATATCAACGATATGATCCTAGCAGGATTTGATGCAGAAGATATTCAAGATATAATAGAAAAGAATACATTTGTTAATCTTCGTGCTAAAATGGCTTGGATTAACTGGAAGAAGATAGAAATTTAATAATTGGAGAAGTGAATGTTTAGTAGAAATGATGTTTTAAAATTTATGAGCGCGTGTGGCCAGACTGAAATTGGTTATGGTGATCAAGCAGATTTGTATTTGGAATTGATTAGAGAAGAATTTAATGAGTTGTTGGATGCATATGCAGATCGAGACATTGTTGAGATTGCTGATGCGTGTGCTGATCTGAAATGGGTTATTGAAGGATTAGAACACACTCTACAATTACCACAACAAAATGTGTGGGATGAAGTAGCAAGAAGTAATCTAGCTAAGATATCAGACAATGGTACTGTGCTAAGACGTGAAGATGGTAAAATACTCAAACCGCATGGATGGACCGCACCAGATATCAAATCCATATTGATAGATTACCCAGAAATTGTTTGACTACATACTACACCACACGAATTTAATGGCAGGACTATAATATGGCAATAAGGATTTTTACACCGAAATCAGAATATATCACTGACTACCCGGTAGCAATAGAATTTGCTAAACAACAAGCTGAGATCATCTGGTTTCCTGATGAAATTGAAGTAGAAAAAGACCTTCACGATCTAAAAACAAACTGTACAGAGGCTGAATATCATGGGGTTATTTCAACACTAAAACTGTTTACATTGTATGAGTTAAATGTCGGCAATGATTACTGGCAGAATTATATCTCAAAAGTGTTTCCTAGACCAGATATCCAAAGAATGGCTGCAACATTTTCATTTATGGAACTAGGTGTTCATGCTCCATTCTATAACAAGATTAATGAAGTGCTTGGTCTTGATAACGAAGAATTCTATAACTCGTATAAAGAAGACGAAGTTCTTGCAAATAGAATGGCATGGATCGGAAAAAGAACTGAGAAAAGAGATACAGTTTATGATATATTAAAATCGGTAGGTATCTTTTCTATGATTGAAGGTGCTATCCTATACTCTAGCTTTGCATTCCTGAAATCATTTAACAGTGCTGGGAAAAATACTTTTGTAAATATAAATGCAGGTATCAACTTCTCTGCCATAGACGAAACACTGCATAGTCAAGCAGGCGCATGGTTGTTCCGGACATTATTAGAAGAGGCAAAAAATGATGGTCAATTTTCAACAGAACAATTAACTTTGTTAGATCAAGAATTGGAAGAAACTGCAAGAGTAATACTGAAACACGAATCTATCATCATCGATAAGATATTTGAGAAGGGCCATATCAAAGGAATTACTAATAAGCAATTGTCACATTTCGTAGAATCTAGATTGGACACCTGCCTTGAGAATCTTGGCTTCAAGGCAATCTTCAAACCAAGTTACAACCCCATTGCAAAATGGTTTTTTAGGGATATTGAGTCGAGTACGCTACACGATTTTTTCAGCTCTCAGGGCAGCGATTATAATAGATCGTGGAAAGAAAAATCATTCAAGTGGTAGAGATTTAAATTTACAGTTGTCGAAATGATATCGTTTCATATTGCTTATTCCCCCACTTTTAGAACAGTGGGGGCAATCTACTACTTCTTTAGGAACACCCTTTTGCCAAGCAGACATATTTGCCTTTGTTTCATCGGAACGCTTACTACCAAAATGAATAGCGGATAATTTTGCTTTTGTTTCTGTTGATGATTTTTTGCCTTTATTTGGTGAGGATTTTCCAATCCTAGCGATACAAAGTTTTGCCCTATGTTCTATCGAAAGGGTCTTTCCTATATGCGAGGAAGATATCTTTGCTTTTGATTCTTCAGAAAAAGTAAATCCTTGACGAGCAGCAGACAATTTTGCTTTTGTTTCTTCAGAATGTCCATTATTTCTTAATCTTGCCTTTCCATAGTAACAAGAATTGTTTAAGATAAGAGGGTTGTTCCAGTTTTCGAATATGGTTAGTTGCTCAAAATCATAGGCATCTTCACCGATAAAGAACTCGGCAAGTATAGTCCAATTGAATTCATCAAATCTGGATTTAACTATTTTTGAGGAAGTTTTGTATTCAGGTAGGTCTTGATACGATGGTTTCTTATTGGCAGAACGATAACCAATATAGAACTCGCCAGTTGTTGGATGGTCTAGTCTATAAACATAAGGTAGATTCGTATATATAGTTTTGCTGGTCATAATGGTTTCCATTGTTGAATGATTAGAGTTACTGGGACGGCAATCCGCGAGTAACACCTTTTTCTTTACATATAACGCATTTCGTTATATAATTGTATTTATATAAATTAAAACTTAAGGAATTTTGAATGGTAGAGTTATCGATATATGAAGAGTTGGGCATTGAAAGAAAACGGCTACAAGAAGAAGGAAAACTTCCAGATTGGTGTTCAACTGCCGCATGGCAAATGCTTAAAGAGAAATATCTATCAAAAGAGTATCCAGATCTAGAATCGGTATATACTCGAGTGGCTAAACATGCAGCATCATACACAACAACACCAGCAGAATGGCAAGAAAAGTTCTATAACTTGCTGTGGAATGGTCATCTAGCAGCATCAACGCCTGTGTTATCCAATATGGGCACCGGTGTCGGTTGTCCAGTGAGTTGTTCTGGAAATTATGTTGATGATTCTGTATATGCGTTCTATGATGCACAAAAAGAAAATGCTATCCTGTCTAAAAACGGTTTTGGTACATCTAGCTATCTTGGTGGTATTAGGCCAAGAGGATCTAAGATTACTGGACTAAAAGGTTCGGCATCTGGTGTTCTTCCTGTATTTAAGGACTTTGTGCAGATGTCAAGAGATATCAGCCAAGGTTCTCAACGTAGGGGTGCATGGGCAGGATATGTTGAAATTGATCATGATGATTTCTTTGAACTTGTGAACTTCATCACAAAGAATCCCGATGATGCTAATATTGGATGGATTGTGACTAATAAGTTCATTGATAGATTAGATGCTGGTGATAAAGATGCTATTGATCGGTACCAAAAATCACTAAAATTAAAGATGATCACAGGAAAAGGGTATTTTGAATTTATTGATAAAGTGAACTCACAAAACCCAAAGATGTATAAAGATAAAAATCTAACGGTAAAAGCCTCTAACTTGTGCTCTGAAGTACAGCTATTTTCAGACGAAGACCACACATTTTCATGTGTATTATCTTCTATGAATGCTTCTCTATACGATGAATGGAAAGATACCGATGCAGTATTCAATGCTACAGTATTCTTAGATTGTGTTAACCAAGATCTAATAGAAATTGGTAAGAAAACACGGGGTATGGAAAAGGTAGTGCGGTTCGCCGAAAAGAGTAGAGCACTTGGTTTGGGTATGCTGGGTTTCCATACTTACCTACAAGAACACTCCATTCCATTTGAATCAATGGATGCATATTACAAGAATACAGAAATATTCAAGCACCTGCATGATGAGACCCTTCGTGCATCACAATGGATGGCTACTGAATTTGGTGAACCTTTTTGGTGTAAAGGGTATGGTGTCAGAAATACCCATAGAATAGCAATAGCACCTAATCTGTCATCGGCACTGATATGTGGCTCCGTATCGCAGGGCATTGAGCCAATATACAAGAATGCGTATGTGCAAAATACTGCCGCAGGTAAAATGGATAGAGTTAACCCGACATTGCTAAATCTTATGAAAGATCGTGATGTATACTCCGATGAGACCGTGAAAGATATTATATCACATAACGGATCGGTGCAACACGTTGAATGGCTAACTGATGATGAGAAATCGGTATTCAAGACAGCATTTGAAATTGACCAGAAACAAATCATTAGATTAGCGTCTGCTAGACAGAGATATATAGATCAGGGGCAATCGATCAATCTGTTCTTCTCGGCTGACGAAGACGAAGAATATATTAGCGAAGTGCACAAAATGGCGTTCAAGGACCCGTATATCAAAGGTTTATACTATATTCGTTCAGAATCGGGTGTGAATGTTAGTAAAAACGAGTGCTTAAGTTGTCACGGATAAACAACATAAAACATAACATATGCACATGACAAAGAAAAACATAAAAGAGGAGTGCTCTAATTGCGATTCATATTTCAGTATAACATATCAAGCAGAAATGGTTTCTAAAGACATCCCAGTACACTGCCCGTTCTGTGGTGAGTTAATAGAAGAGTATGACGAAGAGTTTGTAGAGGAAGAATTAGACCTAGAAGAAGATTGGGACTAATGTGGTCATACAACGGTGATGCTGTCGAAGTACTTCCTGATTGTGTCGGGTTTGTGTATCTTATAACAAATCTGACTAACAACAGGAAGTATATTGGTAAGAAGCTATCACACTTCACAAAAACATCTATTAAAACAGTAACACTAAAATCTGGTGTGAAAAAGAAGAAAAAGATAAAGAAACAAGTGGAATCCGATTGGAAAACATATTGGTCATCATCTTTAGAATTACAGAATGATGTTAAGATACACGGGGAAGAAAACTTTACTCGCGAAATAGTATTCTACTGCACATCGAAAGGAAATCTGTCATACACAGAAGCAAGAGAACAATTTGCAAATAAAGTGTTGGAATTCCCAGATATGTGGTATAATGGAATTATAGCGTGTAAAATCCACAGGAATCATGTAAAACTATAGGAGCAGTATGAGTCTACTCGACAACATCAGAAAATTGGCAGAAACCCCATACGATGGGTTTATCTTTTCTCCGTACGAAGAACTGGATGAACATACACACATAGAAACATTCATGTACAAAGATCCAGGCGAAAGCGTTGGCGGTTCTAAACTTGGTAAGAACTATGAGATAGTGTTCATAGAACCAAACGAAGACGGTGTTATGGTGATCGAAGACTGTTTCGATGCTATATTAGCGGACCCCGTAGTATACCTAGAGCACCTAATAAAGTGTGGGTTCTATGGTGTCATCGGAAGGAAAACAACAACATCAGACACATTTTTTGATTCTATTTTTGAGTAAGGTATATTATGTTATTAATTGATCTAAACCAGATACTGATATCGGGTATCATGCCACAAATATCACCGAAGAACACCAACACGACCGAAAATGATATTCGGTATATGATACTTAATATGATACGTGGACATGTGAAAACATTCAAAGAGTATGGTGAAGTGGTCATTTGCTGTGATAACAGAACGTATTGGCGCAAGTCCGAGTTCCCATACTACAAAGCGTGTCGAGCAAAATCTCGTGCTAAATCAGACCTTGATTGGAAACTTGTGTTTGAAATGATGACCAAGTTCAGACAAGAACTTAAAGACTATTTCCCATACAAGGTGATCGAAGTGGATATGGCCGAAGCAGATGATATCATCGGAACTTTGGTACCAAGACACGCACCAACACAAAAGATACTAATACTATCCGGTGATGAAGACTTTCTGCAATTGCATAGCCATAAAAACGTTAAGCAATACTCACCAATGCAAAAGAAGTTCCTGAAATCAGAAAACCCTACTCTAGAACTTAAAGAGAAGATTATTCGCGGCGATCGTGGCGATGGTGTACCTAATGTACTATCACCGAGCGATACATTCGTCATGGAAATTAAACAGAAATCTGTGACAAAAGGTATCCTTGAGAAACTTCTGTACGAAAACCATACTGAATGGGAAGATGAAACACAAAAGAATAACTTTATACGAAACCAACAGATGATCGACCTGTCTTTTATACCAACACATATTAAACAGAATATCATCAAATGCTACGAAGAAACAAAACCTGCACCAAGAAAACACCTATTGGACTATATGGTTCAATATAAACTACGAAACCTTATAACAGTGATGGATGAATTCTAATGATTAACATATATGAAATACTAGACCAAATTGAAAACGCACCAACTAGACACGATAAGATGAAAGTCATCGAGAAAAACCTCTCTAAAACTCTGGTTGATGTGTTTATACTTGCTTACCACCCAGATCATCAATGGCTGATCAAGGAAGTGCCACACAAATATGTGCCGAAGGAGGTGGTTCCTGGTATGGCATATACACAACTGTCTACCGAAATCCGTAGACTATATCTGTTCCAGAAAGGACACCCACAAGCAGAACAACTCTCCCCACAACGAAGAGAAGAACTATTAACTCAGTTCCTGGAAGCAATTGAACCAAGAGAATCAGAAGTGGTCATGGGTATCTTCAACAAAGATCTAGGTGTTCCTGGCCTAGATTATGAATTCATTAAAGAAGCATTTCCAGACCTACTGCCATAAAACTTGACACTGTACTAATACATGGTATAATAACCCATACATTATGAATCTATCGGTGATATATGAAATTAGTACAGTCCAAATCAATCCTCGCCAAATTAATGGCATCAGAAAATCTTATCGTTGAACAACGTAAAGTTAGAACAGCATCTTTCGATGTGATTAACCGTATTCTAACAATACCTATACTAGACGATAAGATTATCCCAGAATTATATGATCTGTTCATGGGCCACGAAGTCGGTCATGCACTGTTTACACCACCAGAACTCTTTACACGATATAAAGAACTAGACATCACATTCTCTGTGCTAAATGTGATAGAAGATGCTCGTATAGAAAAAATGATCAAGTCCAAATATCCTGGACTAAAACAACCATTCATTATAGCCTATAATGATCTTGTCAAGAGAAACTTCTTCGACACAGAAGATACTAATATCAATGAACTAAATTTCATCGATAGAGCTAATATGTACATAAAGCTCGGTGTTAATAGTGGTATAGATTTCATCACAACAATAGAACAAGACCTGATGGAAGAGATCTTGAGTTGTACCACAATAGATGATGTACTAATAGTAGCAAGAAAAGTAATGGATTATCTCGAAATAGAAGATAAAGAATCCACCAATCCAAATGATGAAGGAGAGGAACAAGAAAGTGATGGCGATCGCGATGGTGAATCATGCGACTATCAAAAACGTGTAGAGTCAGAAACCGACAACGCATTACGAAAAAACCAAGAACAACTATACTCCGAGGCCAATTTTGAATACTACTACGGCAATATACCAACCGTGGATATGGATAAAGTAATAGTAGACCACAAAATCGTGTGGAGAAACTATCGCACACATGTCGATCTAATACACCCAGAATATTACCGAGAACATTATCAACAACGATTAGTGCTGAATAATGACCTGTACCAAACGTTCAGAACAGAATCAAAGAAAGTCGTGGCGTACCTAGTGAAAGAGTTCGAACTGAAAAAGAATGCTCAACAACTAAAACGTGCTTCTGTCGCCAAAACCGGTGAACTCAATATGGATGCTATATTCTCGTATAAGTTCGCGGATGACATGTTCAAGAAACTAGCGGTCGTGCCCAATGGTAAATCTCATGGATTAGTACTGTTCATAGACTGGTCAGGTTCTATGCAGAATACACTGCATAATACCGTTAAACAATTGCTCAATCTGGTCATGTTCTGCAAACAAGTCAATATACCATTCGAGGTGTACGCATTTACCGATAGATTTGCAGAAAGTATACAAACACACAAAGACGGGGACCTGGAAATATTCTCGTCAGTTAATATGCTGAATATCCTATCTAATAAAATGATCACGAGAGAATATAACTATGCCGTACAATCATTGCTTGCCTTATCAAGAAACATGCATGAGTACCAATCAGCACCTAAATGGTTCTCTCTGGGGCGTACTCCACTAAATGCAGCTATAGTAACTGCAATGACAGTAGTACCAAAGTTTAAAAAAGACTACAATCTGCAAATCGTTAACACCGTGTTCCTCACGGATGGCGAATCAGATGGTAACCGATTCATACACTATAACGATGGAATAGATAGAGTAGGTCTGGGTATCGACCCCGACACATTTAAATCACTAGTGATACGCGACCCAAAAACAAAACACCAAGAAACTATTAAATCTCCGCATCATGGTAGACTAGTCACAGCAGCTTACCTGAAACTGTTGAAGTCCATTACAAAGTGTAATATAATAGGGTTCTATGTCGTGTATAGACGATCAACATCCGCGATTGAATATCTGTTCCCAGATACAATTGATCATGATGCTATTAAAGCACAGTTCCGAAGAGATAACTATAAAGTCGTTACTACCGCCGGTTACGATGAATACTACCTACTAAGAGCTGATGGCATGGGTACAGCGGAAGATGCAGAATTAAAAGTGAAAGAAAATGCAACAACCCGTGGTCTGGTATCCTCCTTTACTAAGTTCTCAAAACAAAGAACTACTAATCGAGTCGTACTGAACCGTTTTATTAATATGATATCATAGGCAATATATGAAACCAATGTCGTACCAACACAATAATAAACGATCCGAAATAATGGATACCCCATCCGGATACCTAATTAACTTCTATGTGGATAATGTACTAGTACACAACAGAAATGTCGGTATCGCCGATAACCCATACACCATCGCCGAAGACTACGTTCATGATGGCGAATCCGCACCTAAACTACTGAGAGATTAATATGGCACACTTCCTAAAACCAATAAACAAAAATATCGTAGTAGAAATGCTGGAAAAAGAAATGATCACCGAAGGCGGTATCGTGCTGTCCCGTGCTGACCCAAAAGAAGTAACAAAGGGTAGAGTACTAGCAGTAGGGGCTGGGTGCCTATTCGTCAAAGAAGGCGATATCATCCTACCTAATTGGCAAATCGCTAAGAAAAGCGAATCAACTACCACCAACGTTAATGATGACACATTCTTTATTGTAAATGAAGATGATGTCGTGGCTATATTCGATTAATCACCCAACCCCTCGATACATGTGCTGCCTGTACAACACAGTGCAGCACACCCTCAAAACTTCGTACAACACAATTCCATCGCTCCTCAAGGAGTTCACTTCGCTCCTCTGGGCACAAAATTTCTGGAAAAAAATTTCGAAAAGGGTGGAAAAATTGTGGAAAAA
>Ga0315285_10001253_pt1 | contig 26560 bp, 22 predicted proteins | sample YL17G09_36_MG_FD_203698 | JGI IMG/M metagenome (GOLD analysis project Ga0315285, IMG submission 203698) | Sediment microbial communities from Yellowstone Lake, YNP, Wyoming, USA - YL17G09_36 | ecosystem: Environmental > Aquatic > Freshwater > Lake > Sediment | place: USA: Wyoming | collected... | reverse complement strand
TTCAGATGTTCGAGATGGCTGCGGAAATCGAACACTTTGTTGATGTACTGAAAGAAACTGGGAAGCGCGTGATCGTGATCTTTCATTTGTATGAATGAAAGAATAGAAACACAAAAAAACGAGCCCCAGGCTCCGGCCCGCGCACCTATCGCTCTCGTCGCAACAACTCCCAGTTGATCTCCGAAATCGCCTCCAAACTTTCCTTCATCTTCCGGTGATTCTCCACCAGGAAGCGGATTCGCTCCACCTTCTCCTTCGGCACCTGCATTCCCACAGTCTTGCCCGCCCGCAACGTTACGCTCAGATACCAAACCGGGCCGTGCCGTTCTCCCCGGGTGCATTTGCACCCCGGCTTTCCACAGGTCAGGTATCGTTCCATCAGCGACCCCCGGAGGATCTCCTGGAGGTTCGGAACTCGGCGGACGACCTTTTTCCGGCGCTCCCTCAATGCCAGCGTAGACACCTTCTTAGCGAGGGCCAAGGCTCTTTCGTTCATATAACTGCAAGATAACTCAGATCTCACCCCCTGTCAAGAAAAAAGAAACTCCTCCACAATGCGAATTTCCCCCAAGTCCTTGTAACTCAGTTCCTTGCCCCCGGTTCCTCACGGCCGTGCGAAATCCTTGGGCCTCACGGTGTGATGAGAGATTGTATGGAAAGAGGCACAATTGATGCGGATTTCGAATTTCGGATGTCGAATTTCACCGCCCCGCCTTTACCCTCTCACTGTTCCGGAGGGGCCGGGACTATGCAGTTAGGCTCTCCTTGGCCGAGGTGGCGCGACACCTCTGCGCCTCGACCTCGGGGATTCCGAAGGCGATCGCCAGGGCAGAGTGGAAAATAGGTGCACCCAGTTGACAACCCAATATTGACGAACCACCATCCACCAGGCAAAGCTGAGTCCCCAATGACCTAACACGCTACCCGTCTCCACCCTATCCAGGACCCATGTTCCATTCCACCCCGGGGACAATACTTCTCATAACAAGGAGGAAGCACACATGCCCGGCGCGTATAACGGGAAGTTTCTGCGCGTAGACCTGACCAAGGGCACGACGATGGTGGAGGATGTTCCTGAGCTCACCTACCGCATGTATCTCGGCGGCGCCACGATGGCGGCGTACCTACTCGCCCGGGAACTGAAGCCGGGCATCGACCCACTGGGACCGGACAATGTGCTCATCTTCACCACCTGCCCCACCAACGCCTCGCCGATCTCGGGGACGAACCGCTTCAGCGCGGCGGCCAAGTCCCCCCTCAGCGGTGGTTATGGGGAGGCCGAGGCGGGCGGCTGGTGGGGACCGGAACTGAAGCTGGCCGGCTTCGACGCCATCATCGTCACTGGTGCTTCCTCCCGCCCCGTCTACCTCTGGATCGCGGACGGCCAAGCGGAGCTTCGGGACGCCTCGCACCTGTGGGGCAAGACCTCGGGGGATGTCCAGGACACCCTGAAGAACGAGACTGACAAACGGGCCCGCGTCCTCCAATGTGGAATCGCCGGTGAGAATCTTGTGCGCTTTGCCAACATCGTGAACGAACTGAAGCACTTCAACGGGCGCTGCGGGCTCGGCGCAGTGATGGGGAGCAAGCGCCTCAAGGCCATCGCCGTCCGTGGCAAGGGCAAGCTCGAGGCGAAGGATCCGGCGGGCCTGGCCGCGCTCACCAAGTGGTTCCGCGAGACATACGACCTGAATGCCGACATGCTCCACAAGTTCGGCACGCCGAGGAACGTTGGCGTGCTGAACGCGGACGGTATCTTGCCGACTCACAACTTCCAGCGGGGACAGTTCGAGCACGCCAAAGAGATTAGTGGCCAGCACATGGCCGAGACCATCCTGGTGGGCGAGGGCACCTGCTTTGCCTGCGCCATTGCCTGCAAGCGGGAAGTGGAGATCCCGGAACTGGGCGTGACGCCTAGGTACGGTGGGCCCGAGTACGAGACGGTGGGCGCTGGTGGCTCCCTCTGTGGCGTCGGGGATCTCAAGCCGATCGCCAAGTTCAACCAGCTCTGCGCGCAGTACGTGATGGACACGATCTCGACCGGCGTGACCATTGCCTTCGCGATGGAATGCTTCGAGAACGGACTCCTCACGCCGGCGGACACCAATGGGATCGAATTGCGCTTCGGCAACGCGGAGGCCCTGCTCGCCATGACGGAGAACATCGCGCGACGTGAAGGATTCGGGGCGGTACTGGCGGACGGGGTGCGGCGTGCTGCGCAGCGGATCGGCAATGGCGCCGAACGCTTCGCCCTGCACGTCAAGGGGCAGGAACTCCCGCTCCACGAGCCGCGGGGGAAGCAATCGCTGGCGCTGGCCTACGCCACGGCACCGGGCGGCGCCGACCACTGCCGGGCCCCGCACGACCCGGCGTATGAGGGCTTTCATCCCCAGGGCGGCCATGCCCTTGAGCCCCTGGGACTGTGCGAGCCGTTGTCGCGCCTGGAGCTGTCCCCTCGCAAGGTCCGTGCCTACTACTACGCGACCAACTGGAATATTGTGATGAGCACGACCGGCATGTGCATTTTGGCGGCCGCCCCCGTGGACATCCTGGGCGTGACACAGGTTACAAATCTGGTCAGGGCACTCACCGGGTGGGACACCAGCCTCTGGGAACTCATGAAGGTGGCAGAGCGCGGTAAAGCCCTCGCCCGGATCTTCAACTGCCGGGAGGGATTCACCCCCAAGGACGACGTGCTCCCGGCCCGCCTGCATGAGGCCTTCAGCGATGGACCGTTGAAGGGCGTCCGGGTTGAGCCGGACACCTTCACCAAGGCTCGCCGTCTGTATTATCAAATGGAGGGGTGGGATCCAGAGACAGGCTGGCCCACCTTCGCAAAGCTCGCCGAGCTGGGGATCGAGTGGGCAGCCAAGCCTGGGGACACTTGGTAAGTCTCGAAGGAAGGACCCGGCCGGCTGACGGGCTAGTATTTGATCGGACGCTGAAGCTCACCCTCCACGCGGCCGCCGGTATTCCCGAGGACTGGATCATCGACGTGGCGAGCCAGCGGGCGGAAGTGTATCGCCGCCCCGCAGCCGCGGACGATCGCGACCGCCCGATGGTCGGCCGCGACGGCACCATCGCGCTGCTCGCGATGCCCGACGTCGCCATCATCGCCGGCCTCTTCGCCTGACCCGGCCCGTCACCTGCGAAGCGCGCCGGCGGTGAGGACGTGTGCCATCAGGCGTCCACCGGCACCCCGGCCCTCTTGAGATCCTCGATGGCCTCCGCCTGCGCCTGCTTCATGGCCTCCCGGGCGCCCAGCTGCTTCGTGGCGATCCGCTCGAGGGCCTTGTTGATCTTGTCGCCCACCTGCGGGAACACCGGCACCGTGCGGTACTTCATGTAGCCGGTCTTGCCGCCCAGCTCCAGGACCCTGAGGTAGAGCCCCGCCACGTCCTGGCCGTTCAGCGTCATCACCTTGCGGTAGGCGGGGTCGTCGATGACCGAGCGCCGGCACACCGACGTGTAGCCCTTCTCCAGCGCCACGCGCCGCGCCATCTCCTTGCTCATCGCCCACGCGATGAACTCCCACGCCGCGCGCTTCTGCTTCGCCCCGAGCGGGATGCCGAAGCCGTGGCTGTTGCAGCCCGGAAACGCGCCGGCCGGTCCGGCTGGCATCAGCGCGAAGCGCGTCGTCGACTTGACCTGGCTGTCCTCGTGCTTGACCAGCGGCGTCATCCAGCCCACCGCCTGGGTGCGGATGTTGGCGCGGCCGGTGAGTTGGGCGCGCATGGCCTGGTCGTCGGTGTAGGAGAGCACGCCGGGCGGGCCGTACTTCACGAGGAGGTTGGCGTAATACTCCGCCGCGCGCGCCGCCTCGGGCGTGTCGAGCACGGGCGTGAGGTTCCCCGGCGGGTCCTTGAACACCCGTCCGCCGAAGCCCATGAGGTAGGGGATCCAGTTCCAGTGGTGGAGCTTGTCGGCGACGAACCCCACCACCTGGTCCTTGTTGTGGACGGCCTCGCAGACCTGGACGAGCTCCTCGAACGTCTCGGGCAGCCTCTTGCCGGCCTTGTCGATGAGGTCGGCGCGGCTGGCCGCCATGAGCATGGCCCCGGCCTCCCAGGCGAAGCCGTAGGTCTGGCCTTTGGCGTCCTGGAGCGCGGACTGCGCGCCGGCCACGAAGTCCTTCGGCTCCCAGTCGGGCGGCGTGGCGTTCCGGTCGTTGAGGAACTCGTCGAGGGGCGTGAGCCAGCCGGCGCCGATCCAGCGGCCCGAGTAGATGAAGGTCACGTTGATGAAGTCCCACGCGCTGCCCTTGGTGGAGAGCTCCAGGTCGGCCCGCTGGTTGTAGATGGGGAAGGCCTGGAGCGTGAAGTTGACCTTCATGCCCGTGCGCGCCTCGAACTCGGGGATGTACTCCGTGAGATAGGTGTGGTGGACGTGCTGGAAGGCCGCGCCGTTGATGGTGACGCCGGCGAACGGCTTGGCCTGGCCCAGCACCAGCGGCGCGCGCAGCCCGGCGACGCCGGCCGCCGCGCCCACCGCCATCCCCCTGAGGAAACTCCGCCGCTTCATGTGGTCCTCCTTGTCGGTTGACCCGATCACGCCGGGCCCGGGTTGTGGGAGGCGAACCCCGCAGCGATCTCTGCCTGCCTGGCCACTCCCAGGCCCGGGCAGCTCCGCGCGTACTGGAGGACGCGCTCACGGGCGCCGATGTGCCCGGGCCACCCGATGATCCGAAGAGCTACGCGGAGCGACATCCTCCGCCCGCCTTCCTCCCACAGCACGTCGAATCCGAAGAATCGGCCAGAGTCCCTTAGCACCCGGCGGGCTCCGCCAGAGATGCGTTATGTGAGACGTGCGCTGCGTGACAGGGGATTTCTTCTTCCGGTTGACCTGGTTCATGATGCGAACCAAAACCTGGAACCCCCGGGGTGGAGAACTCCGGCGCACAGAAGCACCACGCGAGCATCCTGCCCCAGGGGAAGCGATTCGGCCGGAGACCAAGCCATCCGCTGGGGCCAGCGCCCAGGCGTGGGGGACGCTATCAGGTGCGGGGGGCGCTGTCAACTGGAAGGGCCCGCTGGCAGCCATTTCAGAACTCGTCTTGACAGGGAGTGGGGCAGCGCGTGCACAGCTTGGGAAACGGCGCCTTCACGTGGCTACCTGGTGACCGCCATAACACTGTGGAGTGAGTTTGCTTGCATCGTACCGCCATAATATCTTGGAATAGGTGGCCTGGCTGCTGCTGCAAGACTGCGAACAGTGTCACGCCCCGAGGCTCTGCGGAGGCCTGAGCCCACCGGCGTGAGTAGCGCGCCCAACGGTGCGGTGCGGTGCGCGCGGGGGGGCATCCATGTTCGGCGTGCGCACCAGGCGAGCACCGTTGCACCCGAGTTCCAGCGGCGAGTGTTCGTCGGAGAGGAGGAGCAGGATATTCGGTCGGTCTGCCATCGTTCCCTCCATCGGAGGCATCGCGCGCCGCTCCTTGACGTGCCGTTCCTCCGCCGCGAAATCCTAGGACAAATCACGAGAAGGGACGCGGAGAATCTGGGGGGTGGACTTTCTCTCTGCCCCCTCCAGACGTCCCCCCGTGTCGCCGCGGAACCGCACGAACGCATCCGGCGCGTGGCATCGCCTGGGCCAGGGGCCGTCAGCCTTTCACGGCACCGGCAGTCAGGCCTCGGACCATGTAATTACGGACCAAGAGCGAGAAGACGACCACGGGCAGCATTACCATCGTGCCCCCTGCCGCAATCCTTCCCCACTGCCACCCCTCGTAGTTCATGAAGTTCACAACAGCTACCGGGGCCGTCATGGCCCGCGTGCGCGTCAGAATCAGGGCGAAGAAGAAGTCGTTCCAGGAGAGGAGGAAGCAGAAGATCGCGGTCGCGGCCAGGCCGGGGGCCGAGAGGGGGAGGATGACGCGGAAGAAGGTCCCCCAGACACCGGCGCCGTCCACCAGGGCAGCCTCGTCCAGCACCCGTGGGATGCTGTCGAAGAAGGTGCGCATCATCCAGATGACGAGGGAGAGGTTGAAGGTCAGATAGATCAGGATCAAGCCGTGTAGGGTGTCCAGCCACTCCAGGTGCCGGTACGCCAGGAAAAAGGGGATCGTGAAGGCGATGGGCGGCGCCATCCGCGTGGCCAGCACCCAGAGCGCGATCTGCGACTCCCCTCCAAATCGCGCGCGAGACAGGCTGTAAGCGGCGGGGACCCCGAGGACCAGGGAGAGGACGGTGGAGATCAGGCTGACCACGGCGCTGTTGCCGAAGGCCCGCTGGAACTGCCCGCTCCAGATCCCCACGTAGTGCTCAAAGGTGGGGGTGAAGACGAGGCGCGGTGGGAAGGTGAAGATCTCTTTCTCGGGCTTCAGGGACATCTGCAGGAGCCAGAGGAACGGGAACAAGAGGATGACGATCAGGAGGAGCACGCCGCCATGACCCGTCAGGGACCGCCACACGCGCCGGCGCGCCTCGCCACCGACCCGGCTATTCAACCTCCACCTCCAATCCCACCATGCGGATGATCAACCAGCTCAGGAGGAACGTGGCCGCCACCATGACGACGGTGATGGCGCTGGCAAAGCCGAGGTACGAGAAATTGAACGCCTGGAGGAAGGCGTAGTAGTTGGTGACCTCAGTGACTGTCCCCGGTCCCCCATCGGTTAGGATGTAGATCAGCGGGAAGGCCTTGATGCTCTCGATCAGGCGGAAGAGGCCAGCCACCAGCAGCGTCGGGCGCAGCAGCGGCAGGATCACCAGGAGGAAGAGCTGCCACGCGCTGGCGCCGTCGATCCGGGCTGCCTCCAGCGGCTCTTCGGGCATGATCTGCAGGGCGGCCAGCAGCATCAGCATGGTGAAGGGGAACCACTCCCAGACGTCGGCGATGATGATGGCCCAGAGGGCCCAGTCAGGGCTGGTGATCATGGCCCCCTGGGGGTGCCCGATGGACGCCAGGAAATGGTGGATGGGGCTGATGTCGGGCGTGTAGAGGACCTTCCAGATGATGGCCACCACGATGGGCGGCAGCACCATGGGAATGAGGAAGGTGGTCCGCACGGCCTCCAGGAACTTCCAGCGGACGTTGAGCAGCATCGCCACCCCCAGGCCTGCGAGCAACTGGAGGCCCACGGTGAACACCGACAGCTTCACCTGGATCCAGACGGAGTTCCGGAACCGCTCGTCCTCGAGCAGCGAGAGGTAGTTCCGCAGAGGCTCGGAGAAGTCCCAGGCCGTCTCGGGATTGACGAGCCTCAGGGGCGTCAGGCTGGTCACCAGGAGATAGACGGCCGGCGCCACCGTCACCGCCCCCAGGACGGCCAGTGCGGGGACCAGCCCGAGCAGGTAGGCCCGCCGTCGCTGCGCCCGCCAGCCGGGAGCGGATCTCGGAGCGGTCGGTGGCGGCTGGATGCCAGCCACCGTGTCGGCTCGAGGACTCATCCGTCGTCCTTCGAACGCGGTGGATCGAGTGCGGCGGACGCGGGCGCCCGCCGCACTCGGCCAGTTGGGGTCGGGGCTAGCTGTCGATCTTGACGCCCGCCCGCTTCAGATCGGCGATGGCCTGGGCCTGCGCCTGCTTCATGGCTGCCTCGGCCGACATCTGCCTGGTGGTGACCACCTCGATCGCCTTGTTGATCTTATCGCCGACTTGGGGGAAGACTGGGACCGTGCGGTACTTCATGTACCCGCCCTTCTCGGAGATCTCGAAGACCTTCGTGGCGAGCGCAACGAGGTCCACCCCGTTCTTGGTCATCTCCTTCTTGAAGTCGGGATGGTTCAGGACCGAGGGGCGGCAGGACGAGGTGTAATCCCGCTCCTTGACCATCCGCCAGATGGTCTCCTTGGAGAGCGCCCACTTGATGAACTCCCAAGCCGCCTCTTTCTTCCTGGAACCGACTGGAATGCCGAGGCCGTGTGATGCGACTCCTGGAAAAAGGCCTTTCGGTCCCGCCGGAACCATCACGTAGGCGACCTTGTCGTAGACTTTGCTCTTCTTTGGATCGGCGAGGGAAATCTCCACCGGCAGCGAGTGCATGCTGATGTTGGCCCGACCCTGGACCTGGGCCGTGACCATCTGGTCGTCGGTGTAGGAGAGGACGCCCTCCGGCGCGTAGGTGCGGAGGATATTGCCGTAGAACTCTGCTGCCTGGATGGCCTGCGGCGTGTCCAGGGTGGGGGTGAGGTTCTCCGGCGGATCCTTGAACACGTTGCCGCCGAATCCGTGCAGGAAGTGGATCCAGAGCCAGTGGTGCAGCTTTTGAGCGACGTAGGCTTTCACACCGTCTTTGTCGTGGACGGCCGCCAGAACCTTCATCAACTCGTCGTAGGTCTCGGGGATCTTGAGCCCGGCCCGCTGGATCAGATCCGGACGCGCGATGGTTGCCACCTGGGCTTCCCCGAGCCAGGGGAATCCGAACCGGTCGCCCTTCTTGTTCTTGAACACCGCGAGCGCACCACCCATGAAATCGTCGGCGCCCCACTCGGGTGAGGTGCGGTTCGGGTCCTTGATGAACTCTTCAAGGTTCGTGAACCATCCCGCCCCGATCCAGCGCCCCGAGTAGATGAAAGTGATGTTGAGGACGTCGTACGCACTGCCCCTGGTGGACAGCTCCAGGTCGGCCCGCTGGTTGTACACCGGGAAGGCTTGAAGTTCGAAGTTGACCTTCATACCGGTCCTCTGCTCGAACTCTGGGACCATCTCTTTGAGAACGGCGGAGAAGGTATGTTCGAACATCGCGCCGTTGATGGTGACGCCCGCGAACGGCTTGGCGCCCCCGACCGCGGCGGCGAGCCTGGTGGGTGCGGTCGCCGCCCGCGCCAGGCGACTGCCGCCCGCGGTCAAGAGCCCGGCGCCGGCAGCCATCCCTAGGAACTCCCGCCGGTTTAGTCCGCCGCGTCGAGTACGGGCTCCCCTTTCGGCCATGACGCACCTCCTACAGTCTCCATGGGACTGCTCCTCCCCGACACCGTTGAGGCTCCATCCACTGGTCTCTTCCTGCTCTCTTCCTGTTCCGCTCCTTCCCCCTCGCCGGCATGACCGCCCACACGCCTCCAGGGCGCATCCTCGGTCCGTCGCGCGACGCGCGCGGGGTCGCCGCCGTGCGCGAGTGGGACCGACCGGGAGTACCCTGGCTCAGTAGAGCCCGCAGTACCGCCGCGCCAGCATCGCCAGTACCTGGGGCGGCAGGCCCTCCCCTTCACGCCACAGGGGGCACTCCAGGATCAGCGGCCTCTTCAGGGACGCCCCTGAGCCTGGCAGAAGCGCTGCGCCCCGTCGCGTCGGCAGCGTCGGCAGGTGTCGCATTCCAGCCAGAACACATCCACCATCGTTGTGCGCTCAGCAGATCAGCGTGCCCGTCTCGCCATACGCCTTCTTCATGCGCTCGTAGGCACGTTTCATGCCGTCCAGCTCCTTGAACTTGGCCTCGGGGTCTTCCCGGGCCTGCTAGATCACCGCGCCTTCCGCGTGCCTCGGCATCGGCAAGCCGGTGAGGTAGCGGATAGTCGGCACGACGTCGGTGATCCAGCAGGTTCGCTCCAGCACCGCTCCGCGCTTCACGCCGGGATCGGGACGGGGCCGCCCTGGTTCGGCGGTCCTGGCTCGGCCCGACAGGACATCCCTGAGGGACCCGTCAGATCGGAGAGGAACGCGTCGGGGAAGCTGGTAGCGACAGCCCGAACTCCCGTGCACTCGCCGGGGCCCCCGTTGCATCTGTACATCCTTCCGTCGCCTCCAGCGGCTCAGCACACGATCCGCCCGGACGGCGGGCGCTGTACCTTTTGCCGAAGCATTTTCAGCTCATCGTTCTTTCCATCCGGATTGACGAGCGCCTGGTACAGCACCGCGCCCTCACACTCGCGCGGGACAGGGAATTCCGCCAGATGGCAGATCGTCGGGACCACATCGGTCAGCCACATGTTCCGCTCGAGCCGGTGGCCCTTCTTCACTCCCGGCCCGGCAATGATGAACAGGGTTTCCATGTGTCCGACGCCGTAACTGGCGGTCGGCACCATCAAGCCATGCTGCCGGCCGAACCATCCGCTCGTGCCGAAGATGACGTCCCCGACCCTGTCCCCCCAGAGCCCGATCATCCGGGCATCTTCCTTCCGCAGGGCGAACACCACAGGCTTCTTCCCGGTGACGGGGTCGGTGTAGTCGTACAGAGCCTTGATGATCTCGTCCCGAACCTTCTCGTATTCTTCGCCTGGCTCGACGATCCCGTGGGGATCGCGCCCTTTGAGGTTCACGTACACGTAAGAGCTGCGCTGCATGATGGCCCTGGTCTTGGACCAATCCACCTCGCCGCTGCCCTGCGCCACGAGCACGGCCATGGTACGGTCGAGGATGCCCTTCTCGCCACTCCCGCCGAACTGGCCGAAACCCGGCTTGACGACCCGCACCGGCTCGCCGGGCTTGGTTTCCTTGAAGACTGTCAGGCCGGCCTCGACCAAGACCTTGGCGGGATGAAAGTCATTGGTGGTCGGCTTGCAGCCATGGTCGCTCACGACGATGACGAGCGTGCTCTCATCGGCCAGCTCCAGGGTTCGTCCCAGCGCCCGGTCCACGCTCTGGTACGCCCGGAGTTCGATTTCCTGGTAGTAGTCCGAGTCCTGGTCGTTCAGCGAGGGGTCGATCAGCCGGGCATAGGCGTGGTAGATCCAGTCGGGCAGGTGGTAGTGAATGAAGAACAGGTCCCACGGCTTCGAGGTCAAGAGGTGGTGCGTGGCATCCACCAGCCACTGGTTCACCATCTCGGAGATCTCGAGGAAGGTTTCCGGCGAGATCCAGCCCCGCCCGGCCGCCAGGTAGCCGCCTTCCGGCAGCGGCAAGCCGTGCTCGGACTTGATTTCGCCGACGGTCCCTTCAGGATAGGCGTCGCCATTGGGATTGCAGAAGGGCGTGACGTACAGGCGGAGGTCGGAAAGGTCGGGGGCAAGCGCCTCGAGCTTGATCCGGTATTCCGCCGACACGACACCGCGGGAGGTCTCGAACTCTCTGACAAGTTTGGGCGTCCAATCGCCGGGCTTCAGCCGGGCGAGGGCTTTGTCCACGTCCTTCGTCTCGGACAGGATCACCTCGGTGAAGCCCTCCCCCGTCGGATCGACCACCAGCATCTGCCAGGTGACCTGGGTCTTCACCGGGAAGCGGGCATCGTGATACTGAAGCGGTAGCTCCGCTTCCACCAGGTCCTTCGCCGCTGGCGTATTCTTCCACCCGGTGGCTCGGCGGACTTCGATCGTAGTCGCCTGCGGGTACTCCTCGAGACTGAAAAGCTGCTCGTTGGCGATATCCGCGAGAAACTCTCGCTCGCTCTCGGAAACCCCATGCCGCCACTCGTTCAGGCTGGTTCCGTACCCCCCGATCACGATGCCCCCTTTGGGCTGCGAGGGCCACGAGGTGGGCCAGTTGAGTACTACGCTCTTCTTGCCTGCGCGGGCGGCCGCATCCCAGAGGAATTCGGCCTGAACCTCACGGGCATCGAACGCCTGGTGAACAGTCAGGAGAGGGTCGCCAGGAACATAGGTGTTGAAGCAGGTGATCCCGTGGGTTCCGAGCCAGGCGCCCGTCGCGATGGTTGTCCAGTTCGGCGGGGTGATCGTGGGGTGCGGCGTGATGCAGTGGGCCGCGTGAATTCCTCGCTCCGTCAGCGACTGGAGAGCCGGAAGCTTTCCCGCCTTTGCCCACGCGATGACACGCTGCCCCGGAACGCCGTCCCACCCGATCACCATGACCTTCTTCACCATAGGCTTCATTGCGGCCTCCTATTGTGCCTTCCCGTCCAAGTTCGGGGTTCCGAATCCCTACTTCTGCGCTGCTGCAGTGCCGACTCCTTGCGTTCGCCTGCGACCCTGGCTATGTCACACCTATGAACTGCGGAAGTCCGGTTAGCCTTTGACCGCCCCGAGGGTGAGACCCTTGACCACGTGTCGTTGCACGATCAGAACAAAGAAAACAACGGGAAGGGTTACCGTCGTCGCCGTGGCGTTCAGGCCGCCCCAGTCAATCTGGGTCTCGCCAATGAAGTTGTACACCGCCACCGGCAGCGTGCGCACCCCGGATCCCCCGAGGATGAGGGACAGCATGAAGTTGTTCCACGAAAAGATAAAGGCCAGAATCCCCGAGACGATGATGCCCGGCAGCGCGAGGGGGAGGGCAACACGCCCAAAGGCGCTGTAGATGGAGCAGCCGTCGATGCGCGCGGCGTCGAACAACTCGCTCGGCAGGTCCTCGAAGAAGCCGATCAGAATCCAGATGATCAATGGCATGGTGACGGTGAGGTGGCTTAGGATGACCGCAAGGTGGGTGCCGATCATCTGGAGCATGCTGAAGAGGATGAACCAGGGCAGCAGGTAGCTCATTCCCGGCATGATGCGCGACGAGAGCACGGCTAATGCCAGCCAGTGCTGCCGGAACAGCGCTATGCTGAAAGCCGCCGGCAGGCCCAGGAGCAGGCCAAGCCCGGTCGAGCCGATCGCCACGATGACGCTGTTATTGAAGTACTGCACAATCGGCGTTCGCGTGAACACGCGATGGTAGTTCTCAAGGGTCGGCTCGAAGATGAGGAGCGGCGGGATGGCCGTGTTCTGGAGATGCGTCTTGAGCGAGGCCATCACCATCCAGACGAACACAAAAATGAACGGGGCGCTGAAGAACAGCATGAAGGTGTACAGGAATATCGTCTTCGCCCGGCGGCGCCACTTCATTGAGCCCACTCCTACCATGAAACCCTCCTCAGCCACATGAACAGGAGGCTTACCGCCATGACGATCACAAAGAAGATGACCAGCAGCGCCGAGGAGTACCCCATGTTGAAGTACTGGAAGGCCGTCACGAAAGAGTAGATGTTCAGCGTCTCCGACGCATAGAGCGGGCCGCCCCGCGTGATGACGAAGATGCTATCGAACGTTTTCAGGGCGTCGATGGAGCGAAAGAGCACGGCGACCATTATCGTGGGCCGCAGGAGGGGGAGCGTAAGATGCCAGAAGAGCTGAATGGCGCCGGCCCCGTCGATGATGGCTGACTCATACGGCTCGAGGGGCAGCGCAGAGAGGCCCGCCAGGACGATCAGCATGATGAGTGGCGTGAACTTCCAGCTGTCGACGACCACCAAACAGAGCAGGGCGATATTCGGGTCAGCAACCCACAGGCTGGGACCGATGCCGACAAGCGAGAGGAGATAGTTGAGCAGGCCGGAGGTGGGGTCATACATCATCAGCCACACCAGCGACACCGCCACCGGGGTGGCCATCATCGGCAGGAGAAAGAGGGTGCGGAAGAGGCCGCGTCCCCTGAATTCCTCGTTGAACACCAGCGCCATCGCGATGCCCAGCACGGTCTGCAGGCCTAATGCCAGGATGGTGAAGACGAACGTGCGAACGAACGCGCCTTGAAAACGGGGATCCGTGACAATGAGTTTGTAGTAGTTCTCCAGACCGACGAATGTCGGCGCCTTCGGGCTGGAGGCGAACCACTCGTGAAAGCTGAGCCAGAAGGTGTAGACGACGGGGAAAATCATCATGGCGGCGATGGCGATCACCGCCGGCGCCGGCATGACAAATCGAGCGTTCCGTTCGCTGAGCAGTCCCCTTGACGAAGGCGCACCGGCTAGGCGCTTCGGCCGAGATGAAGCCGAAGTTTCAATCATGGCATGGCCCGCGGCTTCCAGCGTCGTCCTGGCGGAGCGGCCAGATTTCGACACGCCTCCGGGCAGGTGATCTCCCCGCCCGGAGGCTGCATGGTCTTCTGGGTCGAGCGAGGTTCGGCGCAAGGGATCTTGTCCTCAATGGAGATGCTAGCTCCGCTCCTTCTTCTGCTGCTCCTCGAGTTTGGCCTGTGCCTTGTCGGCGGCGGCTTTCACGTCCCCGCCCTGGATGGCCGTGGCGATGACCTCGCCGACGGTATCGCGCGCCAGGGCCACGTTCAGGTAGGGCGGGTACAGGAAAGCCTTGCCCTTGGCATAGGAGAACTGCATGGTCTCCACCAAGTCCGGGTGCTTGGCGCCGAAGCCCTTCTGGAACTCGGGGTCCTGCCACACCGACCGCCGGCCCTGCTGGATGCCGTATCGCTGCAGTCGGGCCGACATGTTCTTGCCCGTTGCCCACTGGATGAAGTACCACGCCGCTTCCTTCTTCTTGGATTTGGCGTACATCGCCCACATCCAGCCGTTGAGGCCTGGGATCTGCCCACCCTTGCCGGCCGGCAGCGGCGCGTAGCCAACCTTGCCCACGATCGTGGACATCTTCGGGTCCTCGAAGTTGCCCACCAGCACGCTCGTATCCACGAACATCGCGCCCTTGCCCTGGAGGAAGAGGTCCTGCAGCTGCGGCCAGTTCAGGTTGAGCACGCCCGGAGGACCGTACTCGCGCGCCAGCCTGCCGTAGTACCTGATCGAGTCCACGCACTCCGGCGTGTTCATCGCGGGCTTGCCGTCCGCGGTGAGCCACGCGCCGCCGAAGTTGTGCAGGAACGCTGGCCACACACCCACCGCGGGGGCGGGTTGGCCGCGCAGCAACATTCCGAACTGGTTCTTCCTCTTGTCGGTGAGCTTCTGGGCCGCCGCTTCCATTTCCTCCATCGTCTTCGGTGCGCTGAGACCGGCGGCCTGCAAGAGGTCCTTGCGGTAATAGAGGGAGAACGCGATGGCGAAGACGAGGATGCCCACCAGCTTGTTGTCCACGCTGGCGAGCTGCCCAAGCACGTTGCTGTCCCAATCCGCGAAATCGTAATCGGGCGCCGTGTGCCTGGGCTCCTTCACCCAGGGGTCCAGCACCTCGTACCAGCCCGCCTGCATGAAGGCCTTGCCCTGCTGGCCGGTATGTGACCCGAAGATGTCGAGGTCCGCCATCCCCGAGGTCAACTCGACCTGGAGTTTCTGCCGCTGCTGATCCTCGCCCAGTTTCTCCCAGTTGACCTTGATACCCGTCAACTTCTCGAACTCGGGGACGAGCGGTTCGACGAAGTCGGTGCCGGGCTGCTTCGGTACCAGCACGCGGATCGTCTGCCCGGAGTACTTCTTCCAGTCGAAGTCGCTGGTCGCCGCCGTCGATGGCGAGCTCCTGGCACCGACCAACCCAAACCCACCGGCCGCCAGCAGCTTGAGCAGATCGCGACGACCAATTGGCCTGCCGTTCCTGTGGGTGGACCGATCCCTGCTCATGTTCCTCTCCTCCTTTCCGACGTGTGTCGGAACCCACGCTTCCCGATCGACAGTCCGCGGTCCCGCGCGGGATCGCCGCAGCAGTACATCTATTGATCGCCGCCGCCTCGCACACGACTGCCCGATGGGCTGAGGCGCCGAGCACCGTCAGGCGCTGGGTCAACAGGGTCGGCCCTTGACCTGCCGGCCTGACCCCGCCCTTCCGGATTGCCGCTGCGTCATCAGCACATCGGCGGCCTTTCCACCATTCTCTTCAGCCGGTCGACGTTGCGTCGCAGGGACTCCAGCTCCTTCCAGCCGGCGTCGGGATCCTCCAGCGCCTGGTAAATGACCGCCCCCTCACACTGTTCGGGCACGGGCAGATCGGCAATGTGGCAGATCGTCGGCACGATGTCGGTCAACCACACGGTGCGGTCGATCTCCACCCCTTTCTTCACGCCCGGCCCCTTCAGGATGAGGGTGGCGCGCAGGTCGCCGATCCCCTTGCGCGCGGTGGAAAGATGCGGCCCGTGCTCCACACCGAACTCCGGGCTCACGGCGTAAACCACGTCGCCCGAGCGGTCGCCATAATGGCCGAGAATTCGCCGGTCTTCCGGTCCCAGCGCCAGCGCGATGGGCCGTTTGCCGGTCTCGGGTTCGACGTAGCTGTACAGCGCGTCGATGATCTGCTGCACCACCTTTTCGTACTCCTCGCCCGGCTCGACGATGCCTTGCGGATCGCGCCCCTTGAGGTTCACGTACACATGCACGAACCGCTGGCCAACGGCCTTCGTCTTGCTCCAGTCGATCCGGTGGAGCCCTTCGTAGGCCTTGACGGTCTTCTTGAACCCGGGCGGCATCGCGCCCACGGTCTTGTCGGCCTGGCCGTCGTCCTTTTCCTCGCCTGGCAGGTACGTCAAGAGCCCGGCGCCCTCGAGGATGTCGTTGATGTTGAACCAGGCCGTCTCGACCTTGGCACCGTGGTCGGAGACCACCACGACCAGCGTCTGGTCGTCGGCGACCAGGAGCAAGCGGCTGAGCGCCCTGTCGACGCACTCGTAGAGGCGCAGTTCGATGCCCTGCCAGTACGCCACCTCGTCCGGGTTCTCCGCAGTGGCTGGATCGACCTTCAACGTCAGATAGTGGTACAGCCAGTCCACGGTATGCAGGTGGGTGAAGAAGACGTCCCACGGCTTGTTCTCGAGGAGGTAGAGGGTGGCATCGGTGAGCCACTGGTTCTCGAACTCGTACACCTCCACCACCGTCTTCTCATCGACCCAGCCGATGGCCATTCCCTCCCAGGCGGCCTTGCCGATGGGCACCCCTCGCGATTGGAGGGCGTTGATCTCCCCCTCGATCTCCGCCGGATGGCCCCAGCCTTGGAGCGCGCACGGTCCCAGCACGTACAGCCTGAACCTGCGCGCGTCGGGCGTCAGCTCGATCAGTTTCACGCGGAAGACGGCCTGCTGCGGTCCCTTGGTGGTGCCGAAGTCCTCGATGATGTTGTCACTCCACTCGCCGACCTTCAGGCGGGCGTACACGCCTACCTTGTTCTTCGACTTGGCGAGGACGCAGGTGTCGTAGGTGACGCCGTCCGAGGCGTCGATCAGCACGTGCCACGTCACCGAGTCCACGGGGTCGCGCGGCCGGCGCCACTCCACCTCCACCGTGGTGTCCAGCGCCTTCGGGCTGTGCTCGACGCCCGACCATCCGCTGGCCTTCACGAACTCCGTCTTGCTTGAGTAGAGGTAGTCGTCCGTCGAAAGCAGGGCGTCCACGGCGAGGACGCCAAAGGACCGACCCTTCGGTCCACCGATCTGCCAGTCCGTCGGCGCCAGGCCGTACCCGGCGATCTGGTAGCCGTTCTTGACCCGTGGCGGCCACGTGCTTGGCCAGTTGACCACAACTGCGCTCTTGCCCGCCCTGGCTACGGCGTTCCAGAGGAATTCAGCCTTTCCCTCGTCAACCAAGAACGCCTTGTGCACCTGGCTGAGCGGATCACCCGGGATGTGGATGTGGAAGTCGGTGATCCCGTGCGTCCCACACCAAGCGCCCGTGGCTATGGTGGTCCAGTTCGGAGGAGTGATCGTCGGGAGAGGCGCCAGGCAGTTTTCTGCCCAAACCCCCTCCTCGATCAGCTTCCGGAGCGTGGGCAGCTTGCCCGCCTTCGCCCATGTGTACAGCCGGGGTGCGATGGGGGAATCGACGCCCAGGACCATGACCTTCCTTACTGTCGATTTCATCGTCGTCCCCTCCTGCCGTTTCCTCAATCCTTCCGGCTGCACCTTCGTCGATCGCTAGGATCGGTTGGGATCTTGGAGTTTCGCGGCGAGCGCGTTCATGGAGGACACAATGTGGTCCATCATGGCCTGCCGTGCTCGCTCTTCGTCTCTTGCCTCCAGCGCTTCCAGGATGGCGAGGTGATGTTGTAGGACGACCGCGGGGGGCGTGGCGATTGACTGAGAATTCACGCGCGCAATCTGGTGCTGGATCTCGAGGCTCCGCCAGATCTCCAGGAGTCGCCGGTTCCCGACCATGCTCAAGATCGTCTCGTGGAAGGTCTGGTTCATCTCGGCTGCTCTGACCGGATCCCACCCGTTTGTCGAGGCCCGCTCAACCATTGCGGCGAGGCGGTCAACTTGTGCGCGCAACTCCGCAAGTTGCTCTGCGCTGGCATTTCGTACCGCCACCGACAGTGCATGGAGTTCGATGATCAGGCGAACATCCCTGGTTTCCTCGATCTCTTTTCGGGTCAACCGACTGACGAACATGCCTCGGCGCGGAGCGATTTCGACAAGGCCTTCAGCCGCAAGTCGATTGAGAGCGATTTTGACCGGGGTATGGCTTACACCAAGTTGCTCGGAGACAGTGGTGATATGAAGGCGTTCTCCCACCGCATAACGCCCTGACAGGATCTGCTGGCGGAGGCGCTCGTAGGTCTTTTCGGTCAGGTCCGAATGCTCAATTGCCCCATTCATGTGATCGCCCCGTCCCTTGAAAAATCGACTGAATTTGGATTAAAGATAGGTTTTCGATCCTAGATCTTAAATCCAGGATCGTAGATAATATCGGCAATGGCATTCGTCTCGTCAAGACCACGTGAGAGAAAAATATTCCAAGCGAATGCGGAGCCAGTTACGTCAATAGACAATCGATCTCGTATTTAAGAGAAATTACGCCATACCCTTCCAGTGATCTATGATGTTCTTTTGAGGGATGGTCTCTTCGATTGATGGGTCAAAATGGGTGCAGGCGGCGCCAACAGTTGGCCCACCTTCGCCGGAGCATGCGACACAACCGGATGGAGAGGCTGCCCACTACCCCACGATGTGCGTCTGAATCAACTCCGGCGTGACGTCGCTCCAAGGCATGACAGTGTCCGCCGTCCGTCCAAAGACACAGTCCACGCGGATCTCGCGGGGCGAAGGCGAGAGCGCTGGGCGTTCATAGGATCGTTCGCCCTCCGTCCACCGGGAGCGCCATGCCGGTAATGAACGAGGCCTCGTCGGAGGCTAGGAACAACATGGCCCGCGCGATCTCGTCGGGGTGGCCGGCGCGACCCAACGGACAGACCTTGGCCCACCCGGCGAATTGCGCATCCACACTTTCTTTGGGCCCCGACAGGCGAGTCATGGGTGTGTCAATGAACCCGGGACAGATGCAGTTCACCCGAATGCCGTAAGGGGCACCTTCTAGCGCCGCCATCTGGGTGAGTTGGAGAATCCCGGCCTTGGACGCTGCATAGGCGCCATGCTCTTCCTTCACCCGGATGGCCATGCGGGAGGCGATGAGAACGATGGAGCCGCCGCCTTGCTGCCGCATAGCCTTCATCGCCGCCTTGGTCACCAGGAAAGCGCCGGTCAGGTTCACCCGCAGGACCTCGTTCCAGTCCTCTTCGGTTGTGTCTTCCAGTCGGCTGCCCCGCAGGATGCCGGCACAGTTGACCACGACGTCCAGCCGGCCGAAGATGCGCCGCGCGCTGTCCACGGCTTCCTGCACCTCGGCCCAGCGCGTCACGTCGCAGCGGATAGCCTCCGCGCGACCACCCTTCCCCGCAATACTCTCGACGGTGGCCTTGGCCGAGGCGTCGTTCACGTCCGCAACCACCACGGCCCCGTCCCGCTCCGCAAAGATCTCGCATGTGGCCCGACCGATCCCGGAGCCCCCACCAGTCACCAGCGCTACTTTGCCTTTGTAGTCCATGCCGTCTCCTCTCTCTTGGATCACGTCAGGAGCTTTCTCAGTGATGCCATGCCCTGCTCTGCCACGATGCGTGGGTCGCGCCGCCAGTACTCATCGTTGAAGATCTCGAGGCAATACCAGCCGATATAGCCCATCTCTCGCAGGGTCGAGACCATATCCTTGATAGGCAAATCGCCCTCGCCAGGGAACAGCCGATGATGCCGGCTGAGTTGCATCAGGTCCATATCCCAGTCCGGGGCGTCGTCAAGGTGCACGATGGAGATCGCCTCCACCGGAATCCGCCGCAGATCTCCTACCGAGGACCCAGTCTTGAACAGGTGAAACGAGTCAACCGCCAGCCCAACGTTGGGGCATTCGGCGCGCTGCACCACTTCCCACGCGGTCCTCAGGTCGCGCAGCCACTGGGCCCAGGCCATGAACTCGTAGGCCAACCGGATCCGGTGGGCGGCCGCCAGGTCCCCCAGCTCACGGAGGTCGCCAACCGCCTGGTCCATGGTTCCCGTCCCCAGGCCGCTACAGACCAGCGCCAGGTCAAACCCTTGCGCGGCCATGAACTCGAAGAATTCTCTCGCCCTCTGGAACGCGGCCTGCCGGGCTTCCCCCGTTGTGAGCTGCCAGTCCCGCAAAAGGAAGAACTCCGGCACTGCAAGGCCATGCTGGCTCACGAGTGAGCGCGCCGCCTCGGCGCCCTTGGGATATTCCCGGAGATCTTTCTCCCAGAGGCCTATCGCCGTGAACCCGGCGCTCTTGGCGGCAGTCAGCTTCGGGTCGAGATCACCCGGCAGAGTGATGCTGTTGAGGCACAGAAGCTCAGCACACATTGCTGTCTCCTGTCTTCTGCCTACCCTCCGTATTCCTTCAGCAACTGGCGAGCGATGACCACGCGCTGGATCTCGCTCGTCTCCTCAAGGATCTGGTACACCTTGGCCTCGCGGTACATGCCCTCGATGGGGAAATCGCTGCTGTACCCGTAGGCCCCGTGGATCTGGAGGGCGTCCCGGGTCGCGCCCGCAGCCAGGAACCGCCGCCCGATGGCAGCGAGTATGGCGTCGGGAACGGCATATCCGCTTTCTGAACCACCGATCAGGATCGCATCCTCGTGCCTGACGAGCCGGGCCGCCTCGTCTGCTGTCACCACCCGCATGCTCGGACTCCTTCCTGCTCGTCACAGAGACCGGGAGATCGGCCCAGGATCATTCCCCGCCCCTTCCATCGCCCATTTCCCGGTTCTAGGCACTCCCGGACGGGGGAACCCATCCCAAGAGCCGTTCCTCCCCTTGGGGGCAGCCACACGCGGCAGCGCGCCAGCATCCTTCCCAGCGCACCGAATGGCAATTCCCCTGGAGTGGTTGGTTGGGAGTGTCTCGGTGGAAAAAACCCGCAGTCTCAAGGCCAGATCGACAGACAGTCATGCGACATCTGAAGCGGACCGAGGCTCCCACGCAGAAACAGTTCCGGGGACGGGCTGCGTCTATCACAGACCCGCCCCCGGTGCCAGCCTGGCTGCCGCTACTTCTTGGCCGCGTCCCGCACCATCTGCACGATGCCTTGGCCGATCTCCGGCTCGTACTTGGCGATGATGTCCTTGACGGCATCCTGGAAGGGCTTCTTGTCCTTGATGACGTTGACCTTGACGCCCTTGGCCTTGATCTTCTCCAGGTTCTCCACCAGCGCCTTCTCGATGTAGTCGAGCTGGTAGTTCTCCGCCTTCTTGCCCGCCTCGCGGACCGCCTGCTGGATCTCCGGCGAGAATCCGTCGAACTTCTTCTTGTTCATCATCATCACGTTGCACGAGATGGAGTGCTCGTTGAGCGAGTAGTACTTGATCACGTCCACCCAGCCCCAACTCACCACGCTGGCCGGGTCGTTCTCGCCAGCATCCACCACCCCGGTCTGGAGGGAGGTGTAGAGCTCTGAGGAGGGCATCGGGGTGGGCAGCATCCCCATGTTCTTGAACATGTCGATGTACACGGGGCTCTGCATGCTGCGGATCTTCAGGCCCTTGGCGTCCTCGATCGAATTGATGGGCCGGACAGTGTTGAAGATGCTCCGCACGCCGGGGAGGATGTAGGTGAGGAGGACCACGCCGTCATCCTCGACCTGCTTGGCCAGGATCTCTCCGACCTTGCCCTGCACCACCTTCTTGAAGTGGCCGACGCCCTCGAAGAGGTAGGGCAGATCGAAGACCTTCGCCGAGGGAGCCCATCCCAGGATGTAGGTGGTGGCGCCGATACCAAAGTCCACCGCGCCGCTCTGGGCCATTTGGAACAGCTCCGCCTCGTTGGTGCTCAGCGATCCGGAGTGGAAGATCTGGACCTTCACCTGGCCCTTGGTGAGCTTCTCCAGCTCGTCGGCGAAGACCTTGGGCGTCTCACCGAGGAAGCCACCCTTTGGCGGCTGGCTGGTCGCCAGCTTCAGCGTGACCTGCCCGGCCTGGGCGGCGGGCACGGCGGCGATCAGGCCGGCCACCGCCAGGACGGCGATGCTGAACACGAACCGAACGATTCCCTTGCGACTCATGGATGCGCCCTCCTATTGCGTGACCAGGATTGCACCACAGGATCCGGGGCCTCGGCCAATTCCACCCTGGATCCCCATTACCACACACAGGTGCGATCACCCCCTCTCACTTTCGCAGCAGCAGATCCGGCAGCCACGTCACCAGCTCGGGCCAATACGCGATGAGCGCCAGGATCACGGTCATGGCTGTGAGGAACGGGATCAACTCCCACGTGAACCGCTCCACCTGGATGTCCCCGATGGCCGCGCCCACCCAGAGGCACGAGCCGCAGGGCGGGCTGGCCAGTGCCATGGCCGATGCGAACACCATCGTCACCATGAAGGCCACCACCGGGATCCCGAGCTGCTCCGCCAGGGGCAGGAAGATCGGCGTGAAGATCAGGATGATGGGGATGGCGTCCAGGAAGGTGCCGATGGCGAGGTAGGTCAAGAGCATCCCCGCGATGATCAGGACCTTGCTGCTGGTGATGGAGGTGATGAACTCGGCGATGGCCTCGGGAACCTGGGCGATGGCGAGAATCCACCCGAAGATCACCGAGGCCCCCACGCAGATCATGACGGCCGAGGTGCGCGTGCAGACACTGACCGAGCTCCGGTGGATATCCCTGAGCGGGGGAAACCCGCGCATCATGATCGGCCCGACCACCAGGGCATAGATGATGGAGATGTTGGCCGCCTCGGTCGGCGTGACGATCCCCGACAGGATGCCCCCCATGAGGACCACGGGGATGCCCAGGGCCGGGATCCCGTGCCACAGCGCGGCGCCCCGACCGCGCCAGGACAACTTCTCGGTCTTCGGAAAATTGTACTTGATGCCGTAGTACACGCTGACAGCCAGGAGAGACATGGCCGCCAGGACCCCCGGAACCACCCCGCCGAGGAGGAGAGCGGCGACAGAGGAGGACGAGACCAGCGCGGCCAGGACCATCAGGTTGCTGGGGGGGATGATGACTCCGATGGTCGAGGCCACCACGGTCAGTGCCGTGGCGTAAGCCCGGCTGTACCCCTGCTTGATCATGGCCGGAATGAGGACGGTGCCCACCGCCGAGGTGTCCGCCACGGCCGCCCCCGTGATGCCGGCGAAGAACATGGCAACCAGGACGGTGATGTGGGAGAGCGCGCCCCGGATATGCCCGACCATGGCGTTGGCCACTTTGATCAGGCGGTCAAACAGGGTCGTCATGGACATGAGGTCGCCCGCCAGAATGAAGAAGGGGATGCAGAGGAGGATGTAGTTGTCCACCCCGCCGAAGATCCGCTGCGCCACGATGATGGTCGGGATGTCGGGGTGGATGAACTTGAGGGTGAGGTAGGCGGTGATGATCATGGCATGGGCGATGGGGATGCCCATGAACATCAGGATCAGGAACAGGACCAGCAGGACGGTTCCACTCAGCATGGAGGACTCCTCAGGCGATCACGTGAACGGGTTGTCGGGCCGATCGCGGAAGACGGTCACGATGTTGCGGGATCGGTTCAGCAGGCTGAAGATCACGGCCACCGGGAGCCCCCAGTACACCCAATCCAGGCGCAACTGCAGCACGGTGGAGATCATTCGCTTGCCCATCTTCATGAACTGCAGGCTGTCCTGGAGCAGCCAGATGAAGAAGGCGAAGATCAGGATCTCGTCGAAAACCCAGAGCGCGTACCGGACCCGGCGGGGGGCTTGCTCGACGAAGTAGGTGCACCGGAAGTGCTCCTTCCGTCGCTCGGCCAGGGCATTGGCCAGGAAGACCAGCCAGATGAAGGCGTAGCGGGCGAACTCCTCGGTCCACGGAAGCGCCACCTTGAGGACGTACCGGGCGATCACCTGGACGAAGATCACCACCACCGTCACGTACAGGATGACGAGCGACGAGATGTCACAGAGCCAGTCGAGGACCTCTAAGAGATATTTTCCCACGATCCTTTCCTCCGTACCCTGAAGTCGCTTATCCCCGGGAAAGCGAGCCGGGGCAAGCCCCAGCCGACCTCCTGAGGGTCACGGTACCGCGAACCGGAAATCCTTGTAAAGGGGAAAACTTTGGCCTGCCGCATGGGGGGAATGCCACCCGCCCGGCGCGACTCGGCAAGTCGGCTCAGTACTCCTTCAGGAGCTGCCGCGCAATGACCAGCCGCTGAATCTCGCTGGTGCCCTCCCAGATCTCATAGACCTTGGCTTCCCGATACATGCGCTCGATGGGGAAGTCGCTGCTGTACCCGTAGGCGCCGTGGATTTGGAGGGCGTCCTTGGCCGCCCGGACCGCCAGCTCGGAGGCCAGCAGCTTCGCCTCGGCCGCCTCGCGGATGATGGGCCGACCCTGGTCCTTCAGCCACGCGGCGTGCCGCAGGCGAAGCCGCGCCGCCTCGATCCCCGCCGACATGTCCGCCAGCATGAATTGCAGCGCCTGGAAGCTGGCCAGGGTCTGCCCGAAGGCCGTGCGCTGCTTGGCGTATCGGATGGCCTCCTCCATGGCGGCCTGCGCCAGGCCCAGCGCCTGGCAGCCGATTCCGATCCGCCCGGTGTCCAGGGACATCATGGCCCGCTTGAAGCCCTCGCCCTCCCCACCGAGCAGGCACTCCTTGGGCACCCAGCAATTGTCGAGGACGACTTCGCCAGTTCCCATGCCGCGGACACCCAAGAGGTGTTCCTTAGAGCCCGGCGAGAAGCCGGGCGTCCCTTTCTCTACCAGAAACAGGGTGATCCCCTGGCGCCCCTTGGATTTGTCCACAGTGGCCACCACCACCGCGAGATCGGCCAGCATGGCGCAGGTGATGAACCGCTTCGTCCCGTTCAGCACGTAGCCATCACGCTCGGGCCGGGCGGTTGTCTGGATGCCCGCCACATCGGAGCCGGTCCCCGGCTCAGTCTGGGCGATCACGCAGATCTTCTCCCCTCGACCCATGGCCGGCAGGTACTTCTCCTTCTGGGCGTCGGTCCCGTTCTTCAGGATCACATCCTGCATGAGCTTGCTCAGGAGCTGGATGTCCGCCACGACGACCGAGGCGCGGGCCATCTCCTCCTGTGCGATGGCCCAGCTCACCGTGTCCGCGCCCGAACCGCCATACTCCGGGGGCAGGCTCATCCCGAGGAGGCCCAGCTCGGCCATCCGCTTCCAGAGGTCCCACGGGAACTCGTCGGTCCGGTCGATTTCGGCCGCGCGCGGGCGAATCTCCTTCTCCGCGAATTCCCGCACCATTTCACGGATCAACTGCTGCGCTTCGGTCAAGTCGAAATTCATGCGAGCCTCCTCGCCCCGAGAGAGCTACCTTCGTCATCCGTTTCAGAATTAGAGTGATGCATTATCCTCAGGGAATTCATCAACCCCCTCTCCCCGCCGTGGGAGAGGGCCGGGGTGAGGGGGCTCTCAGCGCGGCGACCCTGGCCCCACCCTCACCCGCACCCTCTCCCGTCGAGGGAGAGGGACGAGAAGTGGGTATCATTGTCCTTGCGAAACGCAGCCCCTACGCGGTCCCCTTTCGCAGGACCATGAGACCGTGTTCCCCTTCCTGTACAACCTCGCCCCGCTGGTTCAGCATGGTGACATACTCCACCACGATCCCCCGGTCGGGCTTCTTCGTCTCCCGCTTGCTGGCGATCTTCACCCGGATTCGGATGGTGTCCCCGATCAGGATCGGCCCGGTGAACTTGTAGTTCCAGTACAGGGACGCCATGTACCGGACGTCGGCGAACGCCGGTATCCGCTGCTTGAGGCCCTCCACGACCGCCAGGCCCAAGAGGCCGTGGGCGATCCGGGTTTTGTAGGGAGTCCGCTTGCAGTACTCCTCGTCGCAGTGCACCGGGCTCCAGTCACCCGAGATGGAGGAGAAGTTCACGATGTCAGCCTCGGTAATGGTTCGCCCCGGAGATTCATACTCCTCCCCCACCTCAAGATCTTCATAGAAGCGTTCCATGATCGGTCCTTTCCCGATTCCTCAACCCTGCTTGAGCCACTCCGTCGCCACGTCCATCCGATCGGGACGGAAGAGGCGCGCATCCATGGGGCGCACGTCCGGGGCAATTCGTAGAGGAAAGCCGATCTTGGCCCCGATGTCTTTCTCCACGTCAATCCCCGGCGCCACTTCGACAAGCAGCGGGCCGTCCGTCGTCAGGCGGAAGACCGCCCGCTCGGTGATGTACCACACCTCCTGCCCTTGCCTGGCGGCCAGGGCCCCGTTGAAGGTGACGTGTTGGGCGCGCGCCACGAACTTGGGAAAGCGCCCGTCATGGACGACCCGGACCTTGCCATCCTCGATCCGGATGTCCAGGCCGCCTGCCCTCAGGGTCCCGCAGTACAGAATCTTCCGTGTCCCCTGGGCGATGTTGATGAAGCCGCCGGCACCGGCCAAAACGTGAGGCTGAGCCGTCAGGCGGCTGACGTTGACGTTTCCCTGGCCGTCCACCTCGGCGAAGGCGAGACACCCTACCGTGACGCCGCCCCCATCAATGAGATCGAATTGGGCTGCTGAGTCAATGATGGCTTCCGGATTATGAGAGGCGCCGAAGGCGAAGCCGGTGAGGGGCAGGCCGCCGATGGCCCCCTGCTCCACGGTGAAACTGAGATACTCGAACACTCCCTCTTCGAAGGCAGCCTGCGGAACCATGGAGGAGATGCCAAACCCCAGATTCACGATGTCGCCGGGTTGGAGTTGGCACAGGGCCCGGCGCGCGATGACCTTCTCCGGTCCCAGCGGCAGTGGCTCCACGGGGAATGTGGCCGTCCGGATCTCGCCGCTGATGGCCGGATCGTAGGTGATGCCGGTGTTCATGCG
>Ga0315285_10001252_pt1 | contig 26567 bp, 23 predicted proteins | sample YL17G09_36_MG_FD_203698 | JGI IMG/M metagenome (GOLD analysis project Ga0315285, IMG submission 203698) | Sediment microbial communities from Yellowstone Lake, YNP, Wyoming, USA - YL17G09_36 | ecosystem: Environmental > Aquatic > Freshwater > Lake > Sediment | place: USA: Wyoming | collected... | reverse complement strand
ACATGATCGTGGCGGCGAGGGACCTCTCCCCCGCCGACACCGCCCAGATGGTGCACTCCCGGGTGATCGGTTTCATCACCGACATGGGGAGTAAGAGCTCTCACACCGCGATCATGGCCCGCTCGCTCGAGATCCCCGCGGTGGTGGGCCTGAAGAACGTGAGCCAGCTGGTGAAAACCGGGGACGTGATCGCGATCGACGGCTTCACCGGCGAGGTGGTGATCAACCCGGACGCCGCCACCCGCCAGCGCTTTCAGGAATTGAAGAAGAGCTTCCGCTCCTACCGGACCCAGTTGCCGAAGTACCGGAGGCTGCCGGCGGTGACGCTGGACGGGAACCCGGTCCAGCTCCTGGCCAACATCGAGCTCCTGGAGGAACTGGGCGCGGTCAAGCGCTACGGGGCCGAGGGCGTCGGGCTCTACCGGACCGAGTTTCTCTTTATGAACCGGAAGGACCTTCCCAGCGAGGAGGAGCACTACCAGAATTACCGGAAGGTGGCCGAGGCGGTCTTCCCCCGGCCGGCGGTGATCCGGACCCTTGACATCGGGGGGGACAAGTTCGTCTCCCAGCTCGAGCTTGCCCCCGAGCTCAACCCGGCCATGGGCCTGCGCGCCATCCGCTTCTGTCTGAAGGAGCCCAAGATTTTCAAGTCCCAGCTCAAGGGCATCCTGCGGGCGGGGGAACTCGGCAACCTGAAGATCATGCTTCCGATGATTTCGGGGGTAGAAGAGGTGCGGGCCGCGCGGGATGTGATCGAGGAAGCCCAGGCGGAATTGAAGAAGGACCGGGCGCGGTTCGCCGCGGAGATCCCGATCGGAATCATGGTGGAAACCCCCTCGGCGGTGGCCGCGGCCGATCTCCTGGCCCGGGAGGTGGATTTCTTCAGCATCGGCACCAACGACCTGATCCAGTATTCCCTGGCGATTGACCGGGCCAACGAGCAGGTTGCCTACCTTTACGAGCCGCTCCACCCCGGGGTGCTCCGGATGATCCGCCAGGTGGCGGACGCGGGGCAAGCCCAGAAGATCGGGGTGGCCATTTGCGGGGAGATGGCGGGGGACCCGTTTTACACGGCCGTGCTCCTGGGGCTGGGACTGGAAGAATTGAGCATGAGCCCTTATTCTATTCCCCGGATCAAACGGATGATCCGGATGATTGACCAGGGTGAGGCCCGGAACCTGGTCGACCGGCTCCTGGGGGTTTCCACCGGTTCGGAAATCGCCAGTCTCCTGGCCAAGAAGATGGAGGAATGGTTTCCCGACTTTCGCTCGGATCAGGTGTTTTACAAAACCAGTCGAGATGATGATCTAACGAAGGGAGGCAAGGATGCGGAGCACGATTCTAACCTCGGAGTCCGTAACCGAGGGACATCCTGATAAGGTCGCCGACCAGATCTCGGATGCGGTAGTGGACGCGGTTCTCCGGGAGGACCCCACCGGGCGAGTGGCTTGCGAGACCCTGGTTACGACCGGACTGGTCGTGCTGGCGGGCGAGATCACGGTGCGCTGCGAGCCGGACTACGACAAGGTGGCGCGCCAGACCATCCGCGAGATCGGTTACGACGATCCGGAAATCGGTTTTGACTATAAGAGCTGTGCGGTTCTCCGGGCCCTGGGGCGGCAGTCGCCCGATATCGCCCAGGGGGTGGACGCCAAGGCCGGGAAGGAACAGGGGGCCGGCGACCAGGGGATGATGTTCGGCTTCGCCTGCCGGGAGACCCCGGAGCTGATGCCCCTCCCGATCGTCCTGGCCCACCGCCTGGTTCGGCGCTTGGCGTCGGTGCGGAAGCGGCGGGTGGTGGATTTCCTCCGGCCCGACGGCAAGTCCCAGGTGAGCATCCGCTACCGGGAGGGGAAGCCGGTCCGGATGGAGGCGGTGGTCCTCGCGGTCCAGCACAGCCCCCGGGTGAAGAGCCACGTGCTCAAGGAGGCGGTGATCGAGGAGGTGGTGAAAAAAGTCATTCCCCCGAGCCTCTGGAACAACAAGGTCCCGGTCCTGATCAACCACACCGGCCGGTTCGTCATTGGCGGACCCCACGGGGACTCCGGGCTGACCGGGCGCAAGATCATCGTGGATACCTACGGCGGGCACGCCCGCCACGGGGGCGGCGCCTTTTCGGGCAAGGATCCCTCCAAGGTGGACCGGAGCGCCTCCTACATGGCCCGCTACATCGCCAAGAACGTGGTGGCCGCCGGCCTGGCCGAGCGGGTGGAGGTCCAGCTTGCCTACGTGATCGGGCGGGCCGAGCCGATCCACGTTTCGGCCAACACCTTCGGAACCGGGAAAATCCCGGAGAGCGAAATCGAGTCGGCCATTCACCGGGTTTTCCCCTTGAAGCCGGCGGAGATCATCCGGGAGCTCGATCTGCTCCGGCCGATTTACCGGAAAACCGCGGCCTACGGGCATTTCGGCCGGACCGAACCGGAATTCACCTGGGAAAAGACCGACCGGATCAAACAGCTGCAGAAAGCGGTGAGGTGAGAAAGTGAAAAGCGATATCAAGGATAAGAAACTGGCCTCCCGGGGGGAGCTGAGCGTCGAGTGGGCATCCCAGTCGATGCCGGTGTTAAACCTGATCAAGGAGCGGTTCGAGGTGGAGAAACCCCTGCAGGGGATTAACATCGGGGCCTGCCTGCATGTCACCACCGAGACCGCGGTCCTGGCCCGGACCCTGGCGGCCGGCGGGGCCCGGGTTTCCGTCTGCGCCTCCAACCCCCTCTCCACCCAGGACGAGGTGGCGGCCTTCCTGGCCGCCCGGCTCCGGATTCCCACCTTCGCGATCAAAGGGGAGGACCGGAAGACCTACTACCGGCATATCAACGCCGTCCTCGATTCCCGGCCGGCGATCACCATGGATGACGGGGCCGACCTGGTTTCCACCATCCATGCCCAGCAGAAAAACCTGGTCCCGGGGATCATCGGGGGGACGGAGGAAACCACCACCGGGGTGATCCGGCTCAAGGCGATGGCGGAGCATAAGGTGCTTCTCTTCCCGATCATCGCCGTGAACGAGGCGGAGACCAAGCACTTTTTCGACAACCGCTACGGGACCGGGCAGTCCACCATCGACGGGATCATCCGGGCCACCAACCGGCTCCTGGCCGGCTCGACTTTCGTGGTTTGCGGCTACGGCTGGTGCGGCAAGGGCCTGGCCCTCCGGGCCCGTGGGATGGGGGCGAACGTGATCGTGACCGAGGTGAACCCCATCCGGGCCCTGGAGGCGGTGATGGACGGTCTCCGGGTCATGCCCCTCTCCGAGGCGGTCAAGGAAGGGGACATCTTCTGTACGGTCACGGGCAACACCACCGTGATCGGGGCGGAGCACTTCAAGCGGATCAAGGACGGGGCGATCATCGCCAACTCCGGGCACTTCAACGTCGAGATCGACATCCCGGCGCTGGAGAAAATGAGCAAGCGGAAGCGGAAGCTCCGGGACTTCCTCGAGGAATACACCCTGCCCAACGGGCGGCGGGTTTACCTTCTGGGGGAAGGCCGGCTGGTAAACCTGGTGGTGGCCGAGGGCCATCCCGCGATGGTAATGGACATGAGCTTCGCCAACCAGGCCCTGGCGGTGGAATACCTGGTGAAAAACAAAGGCCGCCTGAAACCCCAGGTTTATGACGTTCCCGCCGATCTTGACCGGGAGATCGCCCGGACCAAGCTGGCCTCCATGGGGATCGAGATCGACCGCCTGACCCCGGCGCAGGAGAAGTATCTCTCCGCCTGGGAGGAAGGAACCTAAACGCTTAATCCGGAACTCGAAGTCCTAATTTCTAATGTCGAATATCGAATAATCGGGTTACGTTGATCGGTTGAGCTGCTCGTATCGTCTATCGGTTGCGTCATTCGTTTTTTAAAACCCGTAACCGTAAAACCCAACCGAAACGAGCCGCGCAACCGTAACCGATAAACATATTTTTTGTTGTATTGAGATTTGATAGTGGGCGCTTGGATATTAGCAATTCGCGATTTGATCGGAATCGTCTTGATCCACGCGACGGGATTTGAGCTTCGGGTTTTTTCCCCATGCGGGTGATCGGCGGCGAGCTTTCCGGGCGGAGATTTTCGGGCCCCGGGAAATTGCCGGTCCGGCCGACCGGGGACAACGTGCGGGAGTCGCTCTTCGGGATCCTCGGCCGGGCGGTGGAAGACAAAATGGTCCTGGATCTTTTCGCGGGGGTGGGCAGTCTCGGGATCGAGGCGCTCTCCCGGGGAGCTAAGGCGGCGGTGTTCGTGGAAGCCGAACCCCGGACCGCCCGGATCATCCGGGAAAACCTGGAGACCCTCGGGCTTTCCGGGCGCGCCCGGATCCTGATCCTCCCGGTGACCCGGGCCCTTCGGAAACTCGAAAAGGAGGGCGGGAAATTCGACCTGGTCTTCCTGGACCCCCCCTACGAGCAGGGCCTCGCCGAGCCGGTTTTGACTTGGCTTTCCTGTTCGGTTATTTTGAGTCCGGACGGGGTGGTGATCCTGGAACATGGAGCCAGGGAAAAGATCAAGCCGCGATACGATTCTCTGGCGCGCGGGTGGGAAAAACGTTATGGGTCGAAAATGATTTCCGGATTCAACTTTTTTAATACTTAATGATGAGCGAAAGGGGAAATCGAAAAATGAAAAGCGCGATCTATCCGGGTTCATTCGATCCGCTCACCTATGGGCACATCAACATCATCAACCGGGGCCGGAAGATTTTTGACCGGGTGGTGGTGGCGGTGGCCGGGAACATGTCCAAGAACACCACCTTCACCATTGACGAGAGGGCGGACATTATCAGGGAGCTTTTCCGCGGGGTCAAGGGGGTGGAAGTGGTTTCCTTCCGGGGACTCCTGGTCAATTACATGTCCCGGCGGGGGATCCGCACCATCCTCCGGGGCCTCCGCACCTTCTCGGATTTCGAGTATGAGTTCCAGATGGCGATGGGAAACAAGAAACTGGCCCAGGAAGTGGAAACCCTGTTCATGATCACCGAGGGCGAATATTCCTACATCAGTTCCTCGATCATCAAGGAAATCGTGGCCCTGGGCGGCTCGGCGCGGGGAATGGTCCCGCCCCTGGTGGAGAAGCAACTGCGGGGAAAACTCCGGGTTGAGCGCGCCGAAGTCAAAAGGAGCCGTTGAAGATGGACTGGCTGGCTGAACGGGCCAAACGGATCAAGCCTTCCGCCACCCTGGCGGTGACCGCCCGGGCCAACGCGCTCAAGGCCCAGGGCGTGGACGTGATCGGCTTCGGGGCCGGGGAACCGGATTTTGACACCCCCGACCCGATCAAGGAAGCCGCCTGGAAGGCCCTCCGCGAGGGGTTCACCAAGTACACCCCCGTGGGGGGGATCGACGCGCTCAAGGACGCCATCATCGAGCGGTTCAAGCAGGACAGCGGGATCTCCTATGACCGGAAACAGATCCTGGTTTCCTGCGGGGCCAAGCATTCCCTTTACAACCTTTTCATGGCCGTGCTGAATCCCGGGGACGAGGTGCTCATCCCCGCGCCCTGCTGGGTTTCCTACCCGGACATGGTCCAGCTGGCCGACGCCGTTCCGGTTTTAATCCCGAGCACGGAAAAGGACGGTTTCCGGATCAAGCCGGAGGTCCTGAAAAGCCGGATCACGAAAAAGACCCGCGCCCTGATCATCAACAGCCCCTCGAATCCCACCGGTTCGGCCTACACCGAGAACGAGCTCCGGGCGCTGGCCGAGCCGGCGGTGGAAGCCGGCCTCCTGATCATCTCCGACGAGATATACGGGAAGCTGGTTTACGACGGCTTCCGCTTCGTTTCGGTCGGTTCCCTTTCGGAAAAAATTCGGAAGAGCGCGGTAATCGTGGACGGGGTCTCCAAGAGCTACTCGATGACCGGCTGGCGGATCGGTTACGCTGCCGGCCCCGCCGAAGTCATCTCCGCCATGACCAACATCCAGAGCCAGTCCACCTCGAACCCCACCTCCTTCGCCCAGAAGGGGGCCCTGGAGGCCCTCTCGGGCCCGCAGGATTTCGTCGGGAAAATGCGGGAGGAGTTCTCCCGCCGCCGCGATTACATCGTGGGCCGGCTCAACGCGATGCCGGGGGTGACCTGCTCGAAGCCCCAGGGGGCTTTTTACGTTTTCCCCAACGTGGCGACGCACTTCGGGAAATCCGACCAGGGGAAAAAGCTCCTGGGCTCCAACGATCTTGCCACCTACCTTCTGGAAAAGGCTCACGTGGCGGTGGTGGCCGGGGTGGAGTTCGGGTCGGACCAGCATGTCCGGCTTTCCTACGCCACCTCGATGAAGCAGATCGAGGAAGGCATGAACCGGATCGAAGCCGCGTTAAAAAAGCTGGCCTAGACCGGTTGTAATTGTTAAATGGATAAACCTTCTTTATTATTTCCAGGGTTAGGTTTATCGGTGGCGGTTGCGCCCTTCGACTTCGCTCAGGACAAGCGGCTCGTTTCGGTTGGGTTTTGCGGCTACGGGTTAAATGCCGAAAGACGTCACCGATAGACTAGACGATCACCGCCTCCGGCGGGATTCCGCCAAAGGCGGAAGCAGCCCAACCAATCAACTTAATCTATCTCCAGGGTTAGGTTTCTCGGCTATGGTTACGGTTTCTAAATCCGCAGGACGTTGCCCGCAAGACGAAACGAGTAGCGCAACCGAACGACGTAATCCGAGATTATGAGACCCACCCGGATCATCAGCAGAGAGGATAGGCGCCGCGCTTTTTTTATCGCTTTTTTCTCGGCGGTAGCCTGGCTTTCCTTCCTCTGGCTGGCCGGGATTCTGGTGCCCCGGATCCATGAACGGGCCATGTTCTTCGGCATCTTCGCCGTCGTTACGGCCCTGATTTTCGGGGTCATCGTTTATTTCCTCATCCGCCGTTTCTTTCAGACCCCGGTCAAGGAGCTGGGCCAGGAAATCAATCGCGTGATCGAATCCGATTTCCTTCCCCGCCTCCCCGACGGGAAGGACGACGGCCTCGACCGAATCCGCCAGGCTTTCAACCGGGTTTTCCGGGAGATGACCGAACTCAAGGCCAAAGAGGCGGACTGGGAACAGATCCAGGAGGTGGAAAAGCGGGAGCACGAGCTCCGGGTCGGCTTGGCGGACAAGAGCGCCCTGGTGGAGAAGACCCACCGGGAGCTGGCCGACCGGCTCCGCGAGCTTTACCTCCTGAACGAGATCAGCCAGACGGTCAACTCGAGCCTGAGCCTGGAGGAGATCCTGAAGAGCATTACCAACGTGGTCGGCAAAACCCTGGGTTACCGGGAATTCGTGGTGCTTTTAATTGACGAGGACGGCGAGGGGTTCACGGTCAAGGCCACCTTCGGGGTGCCCCGCTCCTCCCGGCTCGAGGGCATGCGTTTCAAACTCGGGGAAGGGGTGAGCGGAACGGTGGCGAAGACCGGGAGACGGATCCTGATCCGGGATACGAGCAAGGACGAACGCTACCTGCACTACAAGGGGAAGAAGCCGGAGGACGGCTCCTTCCTTTCCATCCCGGGGAAAAGCCGGGGGAAGGTCCAGGGGGTTTTCAATTTCTTTCGTCCGCAGATAGACGGCTTCAGCGTGCCGGAGATGCGGCTTTTGACCACCGTGGCCAATCAGGCCGCGGCGGCGATTGAAAAGGCCCGACTTTTTGAAAAGGTTCAGCGGCTTTCGGTGGTGGACGACCTGACCCAGCTCTGGACCCGCCGCCATTTCCTCGAGGTCCTGGAGAAAGAATGGAAGCGGGCCGAGTGTTTCAACCATGAGCTGGCCCTGCTGATCATTGATATCGATCATTTCAAGCATTACAACGATCAAAACGGGCACCTGGCCGGGGACGGGGTGTTAAAGGAACTCGCCCGGATTTTCAAGGAACACGTCCGGGAAATCGACTGCGTGGGCCGCTTCGGGAGTGAGGAATTCCTGGTGGTTTTGCCCCGGACCAGCAAGGACGGGGCGGAGGTGGCGGCGGAAAAAATCCGCAAGGAAGTGGAAGTCCACGAGTTTCCCCTGGGAGAGCACCAGCCGGAGGGAAAACTGACCGTGAGCATCGGCTTCAGCTGCTATCCCGAAGACGGGGAGGACGCGGCCAAGCTGATCCATACCGCCGATATTGCCCTTTCCCGGGCCAAGAACCAGGGCCGGAACCGGGTGGAGGGAGCCCGGCGGGAGGACAAGACCGAGGCCGGCCTGGGCCAGCATCGGCTCACGGTCTGATCAACTTTTCGTGATCAGCCATCAGTGGTCAGCAGTCAGCTAATGTTTGTAACCGCAATCTTTCCTTCGACAAGCTCCCTTCGACTACGCTTCCCTCGACTACACTCGGGACAGGCAGGGCAGGCAGGTTGCGTTGTTTTGCCGACGTTTTAGCCGGTGTTATCCAATAGGTTTTTGTCATTCTGATCCCGCCTCTGGCGGGAGAAGAATCTCTCTTTTTCCCCATCTACCATTTGCGGCCTACCGTCTGCCTGACCGGATTTGACAATCGGTATTTTTCAGAAGAATATATTTCCTATCTGAAAAATTCATTAAGAATTTATCCCGCACTGAAAAAATTGGCACGCACAATGTGTCCTATTTTTTCCAGCGGAAGGAGCAAGTCATGTCGAAAGCGGAAGTAAATGAAGCAGTCTGGAAGGTAATGAAGGACAAGCTTGGTTATAACGACGAAGAGTTTAAGAAATTCAAAAACAACCTCCGGAACGTCAAGGTAATGAATGCGGCCGAGGCCCTGATGAACAAGACCATCATTTTCGAGGTGGTCAAGTCTCACGGTTGCAACATCGAGCACAAGGTCGGCGATAAATTCTTCTTCGGGGCGGAGGGGTACATGCTCGCCCACAAGGGGCCGAAAAAGGTCTGCCCCTTTATCCTGCCGGCCATGGCCCGTCTGGTCTGGGTGATCCAGGAGAGGATTTACGAAGGTCTGGACCCGCAACCCTCGTTCAAATTCTCCCACTGCGAAGACGTGGGGATCGACTGCGGCGGCTGGGGCCGGGTGGTGATAGAGGCGAAAGTGGTTGATCGGCAGAAGTAAGCGGGAAAATCTTGGCTGTCATTCCCGCGAAAGCGGGAATCCAGACACAGTCTTCGCGTAAGCGGGGAAACATTTAGAAAACTCCTGGATCCCTGCCTGCGCAGGGATGACAATAAAAAAACAATAATTCATTATGATTTTGGAAAAAGGGAGGATTTAACCATGGCGAAAGACCCGGGAATCGGCTGCCAGGTGATGGCGACCATTAAAGAAGTGAAGGGAAAATGCAGTGCCGGCCACCAGGCGGGTGAGACCTTCGAGATAAGCTGTCACAACCCGGCCGGCTTGTGCGGGTGGTTTTACCATAATATTTTCCCCGCCCTCCAAACCTTTCAGTTCGGGGGTAATCTTCCCTGGTGGAAGGGGGATGTGATCGAGCTGACCTGCCCCGACCCTAAACATCCGGTCACGATCAGGTTGGAGAGGAAAAAAAGACCCTAGGGGAAAAGGTTTCGAGTTTCCCTCCGGGCCGTAGGCCCTACGGGCCGGAGGCTGGTTTCCCTTCGACTACACTCAGGACAAGCGGGTTTCGAGTTAAGAATAATTTACGATTTTCGAATTACGATTGACGAATGGTAAAGGAAAAATATTTTCGAGTCAAACCCGAAGAACCCAACAAACCAGTTTTTCTTCATTCCGCAAACCGAAATCTTTTTTTTCACGCCCGATACCATACGCCATAAGCTATCCGCTAACGGTGATAATTCTCTTCTGCTCTTCCTTCCGCCTTGGATCTTTCTCCACGAAAACCGGCTCCCGGGTCCAGGGATCCATTCCGGTGTAATACATCAGGGCCGAATATGTTGAGGGAAGCGGAGTGAAGATCTGGACCTGTTCGGGGGTCAGCTCCAGTTTCTGGGTGACAAATTTCTTCAACTTGATCATGTCCTCCCGCTCACAGCCGGGGTGGGCGGCGATCAGGTAATAAGTCAAGAATTGTTTCTTCCTGGCCTCCCGGTTCAGGCGGTCAAAGAGGTTTTTAAAATCCTCCAGGGGTTTCGTTCCCGGCTTCCGCATCAGGTTCAGGACTTTGTCCTCACTGTGCTCCGGGGCCACCTTGAGCTGGCCGGAGACGTGGTTTTCCACGATCTCGCGGAGATATGCCGTCCCGGCGATTTCGTCGGCTAGGACCAGGTCGTACCTGATCCCCGAGGCCACGAAGGCCTTTTTCACGCCCGGGATTTCCCCGAGCTTTTTCAGGAGCCGGATCGGCCGGGCGTGGCTGACTTTTCGGTTGCGGCAGACCTTCGGGAAAAGACAGCTTTTGCTCCGGCAGGAGCCGAGCTTAAGCTGGTTTTCACATTCCATCCCAAACATGTTGGCGGTGGGGCCTCCGACATCCGTAATGTAACCCTTGAAATCCGGGAGGCGGGAAAGGAGCCGGGCCTCTTTAAGGATCGAGGCCTCGCTCCGAGAACGGACGGTCCGGCCCTGGTGAACCGAGATCCCGCAGAAGTTGCATTCCCCGAAACACCCGAGGTGGCTGGTGATGGAGAACCTGATTGTTTCCAGGGCCTTTACCGGCCCGTCCTTTTTGTAGAAAGGGTGGGCATCCCTTTCGTAATCCAGGTCGTAAATGGCCGAGAGCTCGGATTCGTTCGGGTAGGGCGCCGGGGGATTATGGATCAGGCAGCGGGTATCTTGAAGCTGGCATAGGCCCTTCGCGGTCAGGGGATCATTGTGTTGATAAAAGGTGTGAAACATCTCGATGAATATTTGCTTGTCGGCTTTGACCTCGGGGTACGAAGGAAGGTGCAGGTATCCGGGACGGGGCTGACCGGCGATGTAACAAAGACCGCGGATTTTCTCGACCGGTTCGCCATTTTTAAGCTTGTGAGCAAGCTCCAGGATGGCTTTTTCCCCCATCCCGTAGACAAGGTAGTCAGCCTTGGCGTCGAACAGGATGGAGCGGCGGATCCCGTCATCCCAGTAATCGTAGTGGGGGAGGCGGCGGAGACTCGCCTCGATTCCCCCCAGGACAACGGGCCGGGTGTTTTTGAAAAAGCGGCGGATCAGGTTGGTGTAAACAATCGAGGCGCGGTCGGGCCGTTTGGTGTTTCTCCCCCCCGGCGTGTAGTCATCCTGGCGGCGGGGCATTTTCACGGGGGTGTAGTTAGCCACCATCGAGTCAACGCTTCCGGCGGTCACCCCCCAGAAAAGCCGGGGCTCCCCCAGGCGGGTGATGTCCCGGCCGCTCTGCCAGTCGGGCTGGGCGATGATCCCCACCCGGTAGCCGGCGTTCAACAGGACCTTCCCGATCACGGAGATGCCGATGAAGGGGCTGTCAATATAGGTGTCACCCGTGACCAGGATGACGTCCAGCCCATCCCAACCCAGCTTTTTTATTTCATCTTTGGTGGTAGGAATAAACATATTTAATTAAAAAGGTTGAATAGGTTCGTGGTTCAACGTTCAAGGTTAAAAATAAAGACCGCAGACCGCCGACCGCAGCCAAGATACGGATTAACTTGGAACGGCGAACCTCTTTGCTCTTTTCTATTATAGTGCTTGATTCGGTTATGGGCCTACTTCATACTGAAAAAATGGAGATAAATCGTGATCAAGGCGTCTGATTTAGAGTTCGTTCGGATGGACGAATCCCACGTCCGAATTCCCAAGCAGGGGAAGATGCGGGTGGACGGGATCCTCTGCGCCGACGAAACCATCATGAAAGGTCTGGCCGGAGACCAAAGCCCGGTGCAGGTGGCCAACGTGGCCCAGCTTCCGGGGATCATCAAGTATTCCCTGGCGATGCCGGACATCCACTGGGGCTACGGTTTCCCGATCGGCGGGGTGGCGGCCTTCGACCTTTCCGAGGGAGTGGTTTCGCCCGGCGGGGTGGGCTACGACATCAATTGCGGGGTGCGCCTGATCCGCTCGGAGCTGGAAAAGAAGGATCTCGAAGGCAAGGTGGCCCAGATTGTTTCCGCCCTTTTTTCCTCCATTCCCTCCGGGGTGGGCTCCAAGGGCCCGATCAAGCTTTCCGCGCACGAGGAGCGGGATGTCCTCTCCCAGGGGGCGGCCTGGGCGGTCGGCCAGGGTTTTGGCGAAAAGGAGGATTTAACCCACATCGAGGAAGGCGGGAAGATGGGAGGGGCGAACCCGGAGGTGGTCAGTCCCAAGGCCAAGGAGCGGGGCCGGCCCCAGCTCGGCACGCTCGGCTCCGGGAATCACTTTGTCGAGATCGATTACGTGGCCGAAATTTATGACGAGGCGGTGGCCCGGGTTTTCGGATTGTTTAAAGACCAGGTTGTGATCCAGGTCCACACCGGGTCCCGGGGACTGGGGCACCAGGTCTGCGATGATTACATCCGGGTCCTCTCCGAGGCCGCCCGCAAATATAAGATCGAGCTTCCCGACCGCCAGCTCTGCTGCGCCCCGATCGACTCGAAGGAGGGCCGGGAATACCTGGGGGCGATGGCGGCGGCGGTCAACTACGCCTTCGCCAACCGCCAGATAATCACTCATTGGGTCCGCGAGTCTTTCTCCCAGGCTCTCGGGCAGGCGCCGGGAAAAATCGGGCTGTCGCTGGTTTACGACGTGGCCCACAACATCGCCAAGATCGAGACCCACACGGTTGAGGGCCGGGAGCGTAAGGTTTGCGTCCACCGCAAAGGGGCGACCCGGGCCTTTCCGGCGGGGCATCCCGCGGTGCCCGAGGATTACCGGAAGGTAGGACAACCGGTGCTGATCCCGGGGGACATGGGCCGGGAAAGTTTTGTTTTGGTCGGCACGCCCCGGGCGATGGAGGAATCCTGGGGCTCGGCCTGCCACGGGGCCGGGCGGGTCATGTCCCGCACCGAGGCGATCAAAAGGGCCCGGGGGCGTTCGATCGCCCGCGAGCTGGAAGATCTCAACATTGTGGTGATGGCCTCCAGCCGCGAAACTTTATCGGAGGAGATGCCGGAGGCTTATAAAGAAGTAGCCAACGTGGTCGATTGCGTCCAGGCGGCCGGGATCGCCCGCAAAGTGGCGAGGCTCAAGCCGATGGGGGTCATCAAGGGGTAAGCGCAAAGAGCAAAGAGCAAAAAGTATAGGTCAAAGGTGAAAGGTGAAGGGTGAAGGGTGAAAGGTGAAAGGTCAAAGGTCAAAGGGCAAAGCACCGGATGAATCTTATAAAACCATCAGCTGGATGCTATAAGCCATATGCAATTTTATGTATTATCGGCATAGTGAGAACCGGAGAATGAAAAAGGGGAAGAAATCAACGCGGAAACCGGGCCAGAAGGTTAAAAGGATGAAAGGGGAGGATCGGCGGAAGCTCATCCTCCGGACCGCCCAGCGGATTTTCGCCGAGGAAACCTATCACGGGGCGACCACCGCCAAGATCGCACGGGCGGTGGGAGTGACGGAGCCGACCATTTATCTTCACTTCCCGAGCAAAAAGGCTTTGTTTCTCGAGGTGATGAAGGACGTGCGCAGATTCATTCTGGTCACCACTTCACATATTTTGAATCAGGGCGGTGACCTGCGGGAGCGGTATGGCCGGATTTTCGATTCATATTATCAGTATACGACCGAGGTCAACGCGAACGTTTCGAAGATCTGGATTAACGCGATCAGCGTGAACGATCCGGATATCCAGGCCAGCCTGCGGGACTTCATGGAAGAGATCGTCGGGTTATTTTCACGGGATATCCGGGCGGCCGCGGAGGAGGACAAGATTAACCTGGATTACCTGCCGGAGGTGCTGGCGCGGATCCTGGTGGCGGTGTCGGTGGGGCAGGAAATGATGATCGCGATCGGGGCGGGGAAAGACCGGGGCTGGGTGTCGGAAGGGGTGAAGGGCATGCTCCTGGGCTGGAGCTGGGGGCGGAAAATGAGAGAGAACTCCTCAAAAAGTCAGAAGTGAAAGGGAATTTACGATTGACGAATGACGATTGACGAATGAAAATCAAAACGTAAAATTCTGAGGAAGCCCGTCGCGTAGGATGGATTAGCGAAGTTGGATTGTAAATCGAAAATTCATATCGAACTGAAACTGTATTTCTTTACCTGACATCCTGATATCCTGCTAACCTGACAATCACTTTCCGATCACCTGATTAATTTCCTCTTATTAATTCCTTATTTCGCAATCGTCAATCTGCAATCGTCAATCGTAAATTTTTATAGGACTTTCCCGCCTTTTTTCAAGCGGTCATAAAGATAGATGTTATAAAGCAGCTGGAAGTTACAGCCGGCGCAGTATTCCCCTGTTTCCAGGGTGCCGTCCAGGAGGTGGTGGTGGATCTGGCCGTTTACATAAAGCTTGGCCTGGATGAAATTGAGGATGCGGGCGGCCCGGATCAGGTAGATTTCTTCCCAGGTGATTTGGTAAAGGAGCAGGTCGGTATAGATAAGGTAGTTCGCCCCGGAGAGGGGGATGTATTTGTGGTCATAATGTACCTGTTCAAGCTGCTGGTAAGCGGCAAAGTAACGGGGGTCGTACTCGGCGGCGAGGTAGCCCCCGGATTCATCATCAAAAAGACTTTCCATCGCTTCCATCACGCCTTTCGCCTGGTCCAGGTAGGCGGATTCTTTCGTGACCAGGTGGGCGCGCAGTAACCCCTGAACGGTACAGACGCTGGAATAAAGGTAAAGAAAGTCTTCCGAGTTGATCATGTAACGGAAATTTTTCCGCGCCGGGTCGTAAGCAAGGTCATCCAGCTTGGAGATGATGGCGAGTCCGGTGTCGGTGAGACCCTCGCGGTCTTCGGCCTGCGGGAGGGAAAGCGGATACTGAAGGAAAAAGCCCGCCAGGCCTCCGAAAATGGTGGTGGGCCCGTACCAGGGGATATTAATATTCATGAGATAATCCATTTTCAGGAGGCTCGGGGATTCCGTGACCAGGGGGGCGAAGATGGCGAAATACTTACGGATGGCCTCGAGGTATTCCGGCCGGCGGGTGGATTCGTAAGCTTTGAAGAGGCCGGCGATCCCGATGTAAACCTCGGAGAGCTTGGTCGCGTCATCCAGGGAGGAAATGATGCCGGACTCTGAGAGGCCGTCGATCAGGGTGATTTCCCGGGCCGCCATCTCGGCCGCGATGGCCAGCTCCCGTTCCGAGGCGCGCCCTTCGAGCGCGAGGGAGAAGACCAGGGCCGGGTAATAAGCGTTGGAATCCCCCTCGTCGGGAATAACGTCGCCGTTTTCGTAATCGGCGCAGCCGGCGCAGATGACTTTCCCGGTCAGGTACTGGCTGATGCCGTTATAAAGATCAGCGTAGTTTTCGATCGGCCCGAAGTCTTTCGTCCCACCCCCTCCGCAACCGGCCAGGAGAGCGAGCAGAATCAAAACGGATTTGATTTTGAATCGCGACATGTAAATTTGCCCTTTGTAACTATTATAATCTATGTGAGAAGCTGGGATGCTAGGATCTGGCCCAGACTTCGTTAATCCTCCTACGCTAAAGCTTCGTAGGACAGGAGCTTCCCTCGACTGATCTCGGGACAAGTCGTCGGGCTCGCAGAGCTCGGAGGCTGGGAAATAATGAGAGAAGGGCAGGGGACAAGACTTTCTTGGGACGAAAGAAGAGGAGATTTGCATGAACGTTTACGAAAAATTGCGAGAGCTTCTGGACAAGCATCCCACCGGCTGTCCGCCGGCTCCGGAGATCATCGAGATCCTGAAAATCCTCTTCAGTCCGGAGGAAGCCAAGGTAGCCCTGGGGCTGGGTTTCCGCCCCTTCCCGCTGAAGGCGATCGCCCGGCGGGCCGGGGTCAAGCCGGAGGAAGCTAAGCAGCGCCTCGAATCCCTGTCCGAGAAAGGGATGGTTTTCTACAAAGACAAAGAGGGGGAAAGGCAGTACGCCCTGGTCCCGATCATGCCCGGGGTGTTCGAGTTTCCCTTCATGCGGGGGGACAAGAGCCCCACGCTGGATAAACTGGCCCCCCTCTGGCGTCAATACATGGAGACGATGTGCAAGGAATTCGGCTCCCCCTCCATGCCTTTTTCCCGGATCATCCCGATCGGAGAGGAAGTCGCGAGCGAGCACGGGACCCTTCCTTACGAAAAGGTTTACGAGATGATCGACCGGGCCAAGGTCGTGGGGGTGGCCCACTGCGCCTGCCGGAGAACGATGCAAAAATGCGACGCCCCCACCGAGGCCTGCATGCTTTTTGACGACACCTGCACCTTCCTGGTGGAGAAGGGATACGGCCGGTATTTAACCAAGGACGAGATGAAGAAGATGCTCCGGGAGTATGACGAGAGGGGCCTGGTCCATCAGGTCAACAACGCCCAGGACCGGCTGACCTTCATCTGCAACTGCTGTACCTGCTGCTGCGGGCTTTTGCGGGCGATGACCGTTTACGGGAACCCCAACGTGCTTTCCAATTCTGGTTTTGTCCCTCAGCTGGATCCGAAGACCTGCACCGGCTGCGGCATTTGCGTGGAAGAGAGATGCCCGATGAAGGCGCTCACGATGAAGAATGATCTGCCGGTTCTGAACCAAAAGCGATGTATCGGTTGCGGGTTGTGCGTGACCGGGTGCCCGGAGAAAGCCCTGAAACTGGTGCGCGGGAAGAAAGCCAAGGAGGTCGCCCCCTCCAACCGGGATATGGGAATGACAATTTTACAGGAGAAAGGAAAGCTGCAGGCTTTCCTGCCCTACTTGGATCCGGACGTGGAACCGGCCCAAAAGTAAAAAGTATGGTAGCCGCAGCCTTAAGGCTGCGTTTTTTGTGGCAGGTAGCAGATAGCAAATAACCAGTTGCTTTCAACCATTAACGACTTTTAGCTTTCCGGTTTTCTTTTTTATTCCGAAAAATGCAGTTGATATTTTCAATCCGGTCGTAGTTGCCCGATTTATCGGGCTTTTTTAAAACCGCCGATGAATCGGCACGCTACAAGAAAATCCGCTCGCCAAAGACGAAGAAAAGAATTTAACTGAGGATTTCGGGTTTCGAGTTAAACCCAATTAACATTTTTAATTTGATAATTCATCGCGGCTTGTCGCGGGATTGCCTTATTCCGTCATTCCGCACTTGATGCGGAATCCAGTTGTTTTTGTCTGGATTCCCGCTTTCGCGGGAATGACGATTAATGCGCAACTATTAAAAATACTAATTATAATTTGTTTAGTTTAACCAGAAACCCGAAACTCGAAACTCGAAACCGCATTTTTATTTGAGGAGACTCAGGAGTTTCTCTTTCTCTCCCTCCGACATCGCCCCGGACTCAAGGGCCAGGAGCGACTTGATGTAGGGCTCCTGCCATTTGGCCTGGAAAACCTTGATTTCTTCAGGATCCTTGAGCACCCTGACCACGAAATCGAAAGAAGGGCACCGGGCGCTCTCCCCCAGCGTCCGTTTTACCCCGCCGAGGTTTTCCCCGATCACCGAGATCTCCCAGTCTTTGCACCGGGGTTCGAGGGTGAAGGAAAATCTCCCGGAGGAATCCGGCTCGATCACCGACACCCTGAAGGCCCCGTTCCAGTCCTTCCGCTTGAAAACCACTAATGTCCGGGCAACGGGGTTTCCGTCTTCACCCTGGACCTTTCCATGGCAGGCCACCGTCTCTTTCCATTCGGGCAGATAAAAAAGGGCCGCCACCAGGGCCTCCCCGGGATTGTTGGAACGGTAGTAGTAGGGCTTGAGTGGTTGATTGTCCCTCTCCTGGTTCTGCGCGGGAAAAGGGACGAAAAGGATGGCGTTAGGGTCTCCGCGGAGGCAGGAAGTCAGGAAAAATGCAGAGAGTAAAGGGCAAAGGGCAGGGAGAATAAAAGAAAGAGCAAAGCGTTTCTTGATGGTGATCATAGGGAGAAATTAATTAGTTATATAAATGATAATGCCACCGGGCGGAATTAACTGTCAAGAAAAACACCTAGGGGAGGGTTCACGGTTTCAGCCCGGGGGCCCCGCAGGCGGGACCGGTGTTTTTGGCGAAGGCGGAAAGAAGTTCCAGCATATCCCGGGGATCGGTGGTGGGAAGTTCGCATTGATAATTGCGGCAGACGTAAGCGGTGGCTTTTCCACCCCGGGTTATTAAATCCCGGGTGAAACCGGCCAGGCGGACGATCGCGGGCGATTCCTCTTCGGTGGGGCGGAGAATGACCACCACGCCGGGGAAAAACTCATTCCGGAGGGCTCGAAGCATTTCCCGGGTGTCTTCCCGGCCGGGGTCCCCGGCGATGACCACCTCGGAGGCCGGCCCGACACCAAAATCCACCGCCATCATGAGAAAAGTGAAGGAGGAGGGGGATTGCCGGGCTTCGCGGGAAAGCGCCCGTCCGATGGCCTGGGCCCGGGTCTCGAAATCGGGATTGGCGGTGACCCGTCCCAGGCGGAGGAGGTTCAGGGCCATCACCGAATTTCCGGAGGGGGTGGCGCCGTCGGAAAACTCCCGGGGCCTGATCAGCAGGTCTTCCCCGTCTGCCGCGGTCAGGAAGAACCCGCCGGATTGGTCGTCCCAGAAGTATTTTATGGCCTGGCCGCAGAGCCCCAGGGCTTTTTCCAGGAAGCGGACCTCAAAAGTGGCTTCGTAAAGTTCATAAAGCCCCAGGATCAGGAAGGCGTAGTCATCGAGCTGGGCGGGAATCGCCGCCTGGCCGTCCCGGTAGCGGTGGAGGAGGAGGCCGGCCGGGTCCTGGAGATTTTTTAGAATGAAATCCACCGCTTTTTTCCCGGCCTCCGCGTAGGCAGGATGGTTAAAGGCCTGGGCCCCCCGGGCCAGGGCGGCGATCATCAGGCCGTTCCAATCGGTGAGAACCTTATCGTCCTTAAAAGGGTGGACCCGCTGGGCCCGGGAGTTGAAGAGCTTGACCCGGGCCTGCTCCCACCTTTCCCGGGGTTCCGGTTCGGAAAGGGGGCCCCGGAGGTGAAGAATAATTTTCCCTTCTTTCTGCCCGGTGAACGGGTCAATAAAATTGCCGTCCCTTTCCAGGTTGAAGTTCCGGAGGACGAAGTCGGCCTCGGCGGGGTCCAGGACCCGGCGGATTTCCTCCTCGGTCCAGAGATAATATTTGCCCTCTTCTCCCTCGCTGTCCGCGTCTTCGGCGGAGTGGAAACCGCCGTCCGGGTCGGCCAGGTCTCTTAAGACATAAGTGAATATTTCCTCGGCCGTGCGCCGATACTCTTCATTTTTTATCGCCAGGTAACCCTCGGTATAGGCCAGAGCCAGCTGGGCCTGGTCGTAAAGCATCTTTTCAAAGTGGGGGACGATCCATTTTTCATCGGTAGAGTAACGATGGAAACCGAAACCCACGTGATCGTAAATCCCTCCGCGCCGCATGGCCTGCAGGGTTTTCTCAACCTTTTCCAGGGCGTAGGTTTTCCCGGTGCGCTGGTAATAACGGAGCAGGAAGAGGAGATTATGGGGGGTGGGGAATTTGGGGGCCTTTCCGAATCCACCGAACTCGTCGTCGAAACGCTGGGCCAGGGCCCGGTAGGCGAGTTCCAGGATCGATCCGTCCAGATCCTCGCCCCGTTCCTCGCGGCCGGCCTCTCTTAAAAGGGAGGCCAATTTTTCCGCGGAGGATATCAGCTCCGGGCGCCGGTCTTTCCAGAGTTCCCGGATTCGGGGGATAAGTTCGAGCAGACCTATTCGTCCGAAGCGGGTTTCCCGGGGAATGTAGGTGGCGGCGAAAAAGGGTTTTTTGTCCGCGGTCAGGAAAATCGTGAGGGGCCACCCCCCCTGGCTGATCATCATCTGGCAGACGGACATGTAAATGTTGTCGAGGTCCGGCCGCTCCTCCCGGTCCACCTTGATCGGGATAAAAACCTCGTTGATCAGGACGGCCGTCTCCGGGTTCTGGAAGGACTCGCGCTCCATCACGTGGCACCAGTGGCAGGTGGAGTAACCGATGGAAAGGAAAATCGGCTTATCTTCCTTCCAGGCCCGGTCGAAAGCTTCGGGGCCCCAGGGGTGCCAGTCCACGGGATTGTCCGCATGCTGGAGCAGGTAGGGGCTTTTCTCGGCGCCTAAACGGTTCGGCATAAAGAAAATCAAAAATAAAATATCAGAAATCAAAATGACAGAGCAAAATTCAAAATGTGTAAAAATCTATTAGTTGAGGCAGATTTATGTATTAACTTTTTGAAATTTGCCGCGGAGTTTTTGATATGTCCGGCTTCCCACATAGTGTCCGATTAAGGCTTGAATAACCCAGATGAGAAAATCGAACCAGTCGGGAGGAAATAACTCTCCCAGGCCAATGGGTCCGTTGATGTCAAAAAATTTCATAATTTTTTCATTTCTTATGGTAATGGTTGCGTCCAAGCAAAAGATGGCGGGAAAGGCATATAAGTCGAGGAAAGCGAAAATCATAATCAGGATGAAAAAGGTGTTTCGGCTGAAAGGTGTTTTTATCCTATGACCAAACAAGGCAAAGAAGGAAATCCCGACAAGAATCGCTGCAATAATGTAACTCAAGGCAAATGTGGTTATAAAAAATATTAATTTTCCCATTTCCGTCCCTCCTTTTAACTATTGCCAGGCGGGGCGCTCGGCCACCTAACTCGAAACCATAAACCCGAAACTCAAAACTTGTTTTTTCCGACTACCGGAACGTCAGTTTCTTTTCCCTCAGGACATACTTCAGGTAGCCCGGGAAGATGTTGCGGCCGAGGTTGAGACCGAAGCGGAGATAGTCGGCCGGCGGCCGGCGGTAGTTTTTTACCGGCTGCATGGTCATGGATTTCGTCGGGCAGGTGGAGGCGCAGAGGCCGCAGCCGATACATCTCTCTTTTTTAAAGATCCATTTTTTGTCGGAGAGGACGTGGGCTTTCAGGGGGCAGCGCCGAATGCATTTCTGGCACTGGGTGCAGGTTTTTTCCTCGCGGGAGGGGAGAAAATGGGGCGGGGCGACGATGCCGGGGGTATTGAACTGGGTAATGGACCGGAGCGCGACGCAGCAGTCGCCGCAGCAGGAGCAGCTGAAATTAGGGTTGTCGAAATTGACGTTGATGGAAAGGGTGGCGAGCCCCGCCTCGTTGGCCCGGCGCTTGATCTCCATGGCCTCGGACTGGTCGGTCCGGCGCATGATGCCCCGGGTAATCATGAACTCGGCCAGGCTGCCGAGGGCCAGGCAGGTTTCGCGCGGCAAATCTTTATCGTGCCCCCCCCAGTTCCGGGCCTGGCGGCAGACGCAGGTTCCCAGGGCCAGGCTCTTGGTGCTCATGATCATTTCCGTCAGGCGGTCGGAAGGGATGGCCATCGGCGTGGCGTTAATGGTTTCTTCCACCGGGATGAAGCGGGCGAAGGGAACGGGAACGGCCAGGACCTCCTTGATGTAGCCGGTGTTGTAAACCGCGTCGTAAAGCCGACCGAATTCTTTATGCCATTCGTCTTCTTTGCCTTCCATCAGAACCAGCTCGAAGGTGCCAGGCATCAGGGGCAGGAGCCGGTAGGTTCTGGGCTTTTGGGCGGATTCGAGGGCGAGGAGGGCGCGTTTCTCATCGGCCAGGCGGTCAAGGATCTTCTCCACCTCGTCCAGGGGCCGGTGAACATGCTGGGACATGTAGCTGGCGTCCCGGCCCCGGCCGATTTGCAGATGCTGGGCGACCTCGGCCTCTTCATCGGTGAAGAGGTGGCGGACCAGGGCGGCGAGCTCGGGCGTGATCCGAGGCCCGGCCAGGGCGGGGTTGGAGTAAAACTGCAGGAGCCGGATATGCCCCGCCTTGAGTTCCGGATATTCCGCCTTCAGCCGGGCTAACGAATTTTCAGTCTTGGACATTTTTACCTATTTCTTGTTTCCTGCTACCTGTTGGCCCCGAGCGATTTATCCCGAGTGCCAGCGAGGGAAGACTCGGGGTCTACCCTTGACCTTTCACCTTTGACCTGTGGTTAGCCGTCCTTCCCGAGTTTTCTCGCTCTCGGTCCGGTGATGTGGATCGGGTTGATCTTGGACAAGGCCCGGACGGCGCCCAGGCTCAATTTCGGGAAGAAGTTGTCCTGGTAACCCTTGATCTCAAAGTATCGTTTGAGCCAGAACTCGGCCATGTTGTCGGCGGGAGGCTTGTGGATCGGCCTTTCGCGCAAAATGACAGCGTGATTTTTGTCGCACTTGGTCACGCACACGCCACAGCCGATACAGCGGGTGTAGTCGATGGTCGCCTTCTTGTTTTCCACCTTGATCGCGGTCATCGGGCAGGGTTTGAGACAGATGCCGCAGCCATTGCACTTGATGGGATCGATCACGGCTTCGAAATGGCTCTGGGTAAAGAGATTGGGGCTGTTGAAGCGATTCAGGACCCGCATAATGGTGCAGCAGCAATTGCAACAGGAGCAGACCAGGAGGGGATCCTTCATGTTGTCCACCATCGCGACCAGTCCGGCGTCGACCGCCCGGCCCCGGGCCTCCAAAAATTCCTCCCGGGAGACTCTCCGTCCCACCCCCGCCTTGATCGCCCCCTCCGCGGCCAGGCCCATTATGGCGCAGGTGACCGTGCCCGGGGTCTTGACCTTCTGGCAGTTTTTCCCGACCAGGGCCCTTTCCTGCCGGCAGGTGCAGACGTTTAAAAGGGCAAAGCTGTTGCTCCGGTCAACCATTTCGGAATACTTATCGGTGGCCAGGGCGATCACCCCCAGCCCGGGCGTGGCCTCGATGGCGCGCTCCACCGTGATGATCCGGCCGAAAGGCACCCCCATGATCTGAAATTTCTCCGCCAGGCCCTGATTTTTTAACCAGACGAAAAACTCATCCCAGAATTCCTCGAAAAGCCGGGCGAATTCCTTGAAATATTCTTCCCGCTGGCCTTCCTGGATCTTTTTTTCGCTGATCAGCATCTGGGCTTCGTACACGCCCGGGTAAAGGGGAAGGTAGCTGTAAAGGGAAACCCTCTTGGTAGTGACGCCGACGATCAGGACCCGCTCGGCCAGGGATTGCAGGATAGGCCGGACCTCGTCCACCGGGCGTTTCAACTTGCGGGCGATCGCCCCGGGGGTGCGCATGGCGAAGCTCAGGCAGTTAACGACCTGGGCCTCCTCCTCGGTGAAGGTATAGGCCAGGAGCTTCAGGAGGGAATCCGGGACGAGAACATCTTTAAAGGTGGTGCGAAAAAGATATTTATCAGCCAGGGCTCGATGGGCGTTTGTTATCTGCATTATTGCCTCCTATCTTTCGGCAATTCTATTAAAAAACCCGGATTTAAGCCAATTTCTCCTCGCCCTGGCCTCTTCCCGAGGGGGGAAAGAGAGTAAAACGTATGAGCGGGAGGATTTGATATAATAAACGGGAAATGTCCAGCAAGGTTTGCGAGGGGGTTTACCTGGTCGGGGGGAGTGACCTTTCCGACGACCGGGACTGCCTGGTTTACCTGGTCGATCTCCAGGATCTCGTCCTGGTGGACTGCGGGGCGGGACCGGGCTGGCCCCGGATCCGGGATAATATCCACTCGGCCGGATTCGACCCCGACAAAATCCATACCCTGATTTTGACCCACGGCCACGTGGATCATATCGGGGCCGCCCGCCAGATTCAGGAGGAAACCAGCTGCCGGCTCGTGGCGCATATTGAGGATGTCCCATTCATCGAAAGCGGGGATCCTTCCTTCACGGCCTCCAGCTGGTACGGGATCAAGCTGAAAAAAATCAAACTGGACAAGATTATTACCGGTATCGGGGAGAAGCTCAGGTTCGCCGGGGGGGAGCTTGAACTCATCCACACCCCCGGACATACCCCCGGCTCGATTGTGGTTTTGCTGGAAACGGGGGGTAAGCGGGTCCTTTTCGGGCAGGACATCCACGGGCCCTTCGATCCGAGTTTTAAATCCGATCTTCAGGCCTGGCGGACCAGCATGCAAAGAATTCTCGAATTGAAGGTGGATATCCTCTGCGAGGGGCACTTCGGGATCTACCAGCCGGCGGAGGCGGTCCGGCGTTACATCAAGGGGTATTTGAATACGTACAAGTAGCAGGAAAAAAAGGGTTCGAGGGGCCGAGGGTTCAAGGTAAATAAAGAAAGTAGCCGCGACCTGAAAGCGAGAAACTTACGAAGGGATAGTGGACTGGAAATATTTATTCCTTCTCCCCTGGGGGAGAAGGCCGGGATGAGGGGGAAAGTAAAATTATTTAGTTATTGCCCCTCTGGGGTTCATCCTGAGGGAGATTTACCCTGAAGGGTTCTCGTCCTGAGACCCCATTCGGGGTCGGAGGAAGAACCCATTCGGAGTCGAGGGAGAATTTGGTTATTGGTTATTTTAAATCATGAACGAATTGACGACCAAGCAAAACGTGAGAATCGGGACACCCTGGGGATTATGGGCAACGCTGGGTTTTTCCCTGGCGGTGATGGCCGTGTATTCCTTGGCGCAGGTCCTGGTGAACTTCGGGCTGGCGGAAAAATATTACCCGGGCGGATTGGGAGCATTGGACCCGAAAAATTTTCCCCGGATGGGATATTTTTTTTCCCTGGCGGAGATTGTCTCCGTCCCGCCGGCCACCGCGCTGGTATTTTTATTTGCCCGGCTTCGCCGGAGTCTCCCGGTGAGGGATTATCTCGGGCTGGCCTGGCCGGACCCCCGGGACCTGATTAGATGGTTTGTTTACCTCGCGGTGGCGATCGTGGCCTCGGATATTTTCCTTTATTATTTCAGCTCCCGGGTGGCGGATTTTATGGTCAACGTGTATCAAACGGCGGGTTTCCTGCCCCTGCTGGCGGTTGTTCTGGTCCTGGCCGCGCCGGTTTTCGAGGAGATATTTTTCCGGGGGTTTCTTTTCCAGGGGATCAGGCATTCCCGGCTCGGCCCCTTGGGAGCGGTGGTGCTTTGCGCCCTGGCCTGGGCACTGATCCATTTTCAATATGACGTATACGGAATGATTACAATTTTTGTTTTCGGGATCATGCTGGGATGGGCCCGGCTTAAGAGCGGGTCGGTTTACCTGCCGATAATGATGCACGCTTTTATCAACCTGGTGGCGTTAATTGAAACCGCACTGTTTGTGAAGATGGATGGTTAAACCAGTAGCTAGAAACCGGTGATAGGTGATGGGTGTCAGGTGATAGGTAATGGGTGGCCCAGACTTCGCCAAGGCTACGTCGGGCTCGCAGAGCTCGGTGGTTGGGTTGTTGGGTAGCTAGAAAAACCAAAGAAACCGGCCGGGGCGACGGTCCCAATCCGGATTTCGTAAACCTTTTTCGGGTTGCTTTCCGCGGAGGTCCTGGAAACAGGGAGGAAAAGGAGGCAAACGAGAGCGAACAGGATGAGACGGAGATAATGAAGAAGTGATAAGGGACTTTGCTCGGTCGGTTTTTTCCTTTTCCTGCTTATGCCTGGCTCGGCAGTATTAATGTTAAATTACTGTATAATTTTATGAGCGAATCTTCACCCTGATCATTTTCAATCGAGGGGAGAACGACAATGGCGAAGCGTCGCGAGGAAAAATGCGTTTTTTGCGAGATTATCGCGGGGAAAGCCCCGGCCCACCGGATTCACGAGGGCCGGCATTCCCTCGCGATCCTCGACATTTTCCCCTTCGCCCGGGGGCACTCCCTGGTGATCTCGAAGCGGCACGTGGTCTGGTGGCATGATCTTTCGGAGAAGGAGACGGAGGATCTCTTCCGGACGGCCCGGGTGGTGGCGAACAAGATCCAGAAAGCTTTTAAACCGGATTTCGTCTGTATGTATGCCCGGGGAAAAAGGATCCCCCACGTGCACCTCTTCCTGATTCCGACCTATAGCGGGGACCTTTTGGACCGGTTCTTCAACGCCCTGGAGAAAATTCAGGAAGCCCCGGGGGAGCTCGTCCGGATGCGGGACCGGGTGGAGCTGGCCAAGACCGCCAGGCTGATTGCCAAGAGCTGATAGCCGAGAGCAAATGCAGAGAGCGGATAGCGTATGGCAAATGGCACATAGCACATAGCCATAAGTTATCCGCTTCCTAGCCTCAGGGGTTTTATACTTGGCTGCCTGGGAGCGTAGCGTGCCTGGCTGCTTTTATATCTGAAAGGAGATCAACATGAGCGACATCATAGCGGGGATGAAAGCCCCCGATTTCACCCTGAATGATTTTCAAGGCCGGGAGGTGAAGCTTTCCGGTTATCTCGGGAAAAAGATCGTGGTCCTGGTCCTGTTGCGCGGCTTCGGCTGACCCTATGCCCGGCGGCACCTGGAGGTGCTCAAGGCCGACTACGAGAAATTCAAATCCCGGGAGGCGGAGATCCTGGTGGTGGGCCAGCACACCCCGGAGGAATTCACCCGGATGTGGCAGAAAAAAGGCTTGACCTTCATCGGCCTGCCCGACGACAACGGCCGGGTGGCGGACCTTTACCAGCAGAAGGTCCACCTGATCAAGCTCGGCCGGATGCCCGCGCTCTTCGTCGTCGGCAAGGACGGCGTGGTCCAATACTCTTACTACAGCAAGAGCATGGGCGACATCCCGGAGAACGAGGAGCTGTTCAGGGTAATTGGAGAAATAAAGTAGCAAGTAGCCAGTCCTTCGGCAGAGCTCAGGATAAATAACCGGTAACCAGAAACCAGAAACCAGAAACCAGAAACCAGAAACCAGAAACCAGAAACCAGAAAAAGAAGTTGCTAGGTGGTAGCCGTAAGGACATCGTGAACAGTTTTCTAATGCTTCCAACCGTAAGGACATCGTGAACACTTGAAGAATCAAGCGATTGGATCAACAACCTTCCCGACAAACGGAAAAGGA
>Ga0315285_10001251_pt1 | contig 26580 bp, 24 predicted proteins | sample YL17G09_36_MG_FD_203698 | JGI IMG/M metagenome (GOLD analysis project Ga0315285, IMG submission 203698) | Sediment microbial communities from Yellowstone Lake, YNP, Wyoming, USA - YL17G09_36 | ecosystem: Environmental > Aquatic > Freshwater > Lake > Sediment | place: USA: Wyoming | collected... | reverse complement strand
AGCGATATACGACGTATACGCCATACTCCTGGCTGTGGCGGCCATTGGCCTTTTGCTGTTCTTTGTCAGACGGCGTTCAGAGCCCACACCGGCTTGTGTCGCGGTGTTGTTGGCGGCGTTCCTGGCGACACTGGGCTTGCCGCTACTCCTGGTTGCAGCGCATGGGCAGGAGGTTTCCCTTGCACCGGGCCGTTACCTGATGCCGGCTATTTCGGCCTTCACTGTTCTTCTCTTTGTCGGGTGTGATGAAGTCTGGCGCTTCAGAGGAAGATCTCCGTTACCAACCATCCTGATCGCCGCCCTCCTGCTCTTTGCCGTCGTCATCCCGTTTCGCTACATAAGGCCTGCGTATGCCAGGCCACGTCTTCTGTCGCCCGCCGATGTGCAGTGCCTGGAACACCAGGTGTCCCTCAACTTCGGCGACAGAATCGAACTGCTGGCATACGAACCGGATCGAGACGAACTAGAACCTGGACAGAAGATGGTAGTGACCCTCTATTGGCGAGCGCTGACCGACATGGAGCAGGACTACACTGTCTGCGTTCGCTTGCTTGGACCGCATGGGGAATCAGACGGAGCGGATTGCACTTACCCTGGGCGTGGCAACTATGCCACCTCTCTGTGGAAGTCGGGTGACATTTTCCGGGACGCCTACTACGGGCGGATTCCTCGAGACTTGCCTGCGCGCTCTTTCGCGAATATCAATGTAGCGATTTTCCGCTACCCGGAGGAAGAGTATCTCCTTGTCACTAACCCCCAGGGAACGCAGATCGGCCACAGCGCAACATTTGGGCGCGTGAAGGTCGCAAGCCCTGAAGGGTTCGCCCCGGATATCACTCACCACGCGTCCTACAATCTCGGCGACAGCATAGGTTTGATCGGTTATGACCTAGAAGGCATACCCACACCGGGCAACACGCTTACCCTCACGTTGTATTGGAGCCCTTCGGCTTCCATCAGCGAAGACTATACTGTATTTGTCCACGTTGTCGACCGTGATGGGCAGTTGTGGTCGCAGCACGACGGCCAGCCGCGGAACAACACCTACCCCACCGGGCTGTGGGATGAGGGGGAGATCGTCGAAGATGAACACGGCCTGACTCTGCCTGTGGGCATTCCGGCTGGCACCTACGAAATCCGAGTGGGGATGTACTCGCTGGACACCATGCAGCGCCTGCCCGCTGGCGATGATCAGGGTAACCGGCAGCGCGACGACACGATCGTGCTCACGGAGGTCGCTATCGAACCTCAAGGTTCTCCCTGAGGGCGAGTGCTCAAGATAACTGAAGGCTGGCTCTGAGTTTGCCCGACGTAGCTTTCAGTCGCGGAGAGATGGGAGAAGCAGATGAGTTTCTGGGCGGACAAGAGAGTCCTGGTCACGGGGGGAGCTGGCTTCCTGGGCTCCTATGTGGTCGCGAAGTTGCATCAAAGGGGCTGCAATGAAGTCTCTGTACCACGCAGCAGAGAGTGCGATCTCAGGGACATGTCTGCCGTCATCTGGCTCTATGAGCAAACCCGTCCGCACATGGTCATCCATCTGGCCGGAGTAGTGGGAGGAATAGGCGCCAACAGGGACCGGCCAGGCGAGTTCTTCTATGACAATCTCATTATGGGCGTGCAGCTGATGGAACAGGCACGGCTCTTCGAGGTCGACAAGTTCGTTGCTGTGGGCACTGTGTGCGCTTATCCCAAGTTCACGCCGGTTCCTTTCCAGGAAGAGAACCTTTGGGACGGATACCCTGAGGAGACCAACGCGCCCTATGGTTTGGCCAAGAAGATGCTGCTGGTGCAATCGCAAGCCTACCGCGCTCAGTACGGTTTCAATTCCATCTTTCTCCTGCCGGTCAACCTGTACGGGCCCGGAGACAACTTCGACCCTCACTCATCACATGTGATTGCCGCACTGATCAGGAAGATCTTTGACGCTGCGGAGCGAGGGGACGACCACATCGTTGTCTGGGGCACCGGCAAAGCCACCCGCGAGTTCCTTTACGTTGAGGATGCAGCCGAGGGGATCCTGCTGGCTGCTGAGCGATACGAAAAGTCCGATCCGGTCAACCTGGGGACTGGGTCTGAGATATCCGTCGAGGAACTGGTGCAGCTAATAGTCGAGTATCTGGGATTCGGAGGCGAAGTCCTTTGGGATACTGCCCAACCCGACGGCCAGCCCAGGAGATGCCTGGAGACCAGCAAGGCCGAGAAGGAATTCGGATTCAAGGCCAAGATGGACTTCCGCGAAGGCCTTCGCAGGACGATAGATTGGTATCGAGAGCAGCGGGAGAGAGGGGTTCTGTGAAGATTCTGGTTGTTTGTTCCTCCTTGGATCTGCGATATCCCTTCAGCTCCACCCCAGCCTGGTGGCAACTGTTGAAAAGTCTATGCGAGGGCGGGGTAGAAGTAGTCGCCACGCCATATCAAGGATACGCCATTGAGAGCCCGTGGTGGCGCGTCTATGACAACCCGTGCCAGAGGGAAGGGGCCGTCTTTCAGAAGATCCGACATCTTGCGAGGAGTCTGCGGGCAGATCGTGGCAACGCAGAAGGTGAGCTGAATGCTGGTGAAACCCTGACTGATAGGCTCATGAGGACGTTGGCGAATGCTGTGATTCGTCCCCGCTGGGAGAGACATATCTCCAAGATCCTCCAAGAGGAAAAGGACATAGATGTCATCCTCACCCTCTCCATACCTCCGAACCACTTCAAAGGTCTGCCCACCTACATCAAGCAGCGATATCATCTGCCCACGATCCACTATGACGGCGATGTGCCCGCCAGTCTCCCCAACTTCCAAGGGTTCGCCTCTGGTTTCAGGCACTACCAAGGAGCAGACTTGCCAGAGTACGATGGCTTCATCTCCAATTCCAAGGGTGGCGCTGCGGAGTTGGAAAAGATGGGGGCAAGAAACGTCAACGTACTCTACTACGGGGTGGATCCTCAGTGGTTCACGGGAGTCAGTGTGCAGCACGACATAGACGTCTTCTTCTATGGTCACGGTTACGAATACCGGCGAGACTGGATCGAGACCATGATTGCTAGACCCAGTACGCGCATGACCGGTAGCAGGTTCGCGCTTCGAGCCACAGACATGGACATTGATCTCGGCAATGTCGAGAGATTGCCGTATATGTCTCTTGGCAAGCTGAGAGAGTATTCGTCTCGTAGCAGGCTCAACCTGAACATAACGAGAACTCCGCACGCCACGGTCTACGCCTCCTCGACCGCTCGCCCTTTTGAGCTCGCCGCTATGGGATGCTGCATCGTCTCCAACCCTTGTCAAGGGATGGAGGAGTGGTTCGAGGTGGGCAAGGAGATCGTGGTGGTTAATGATGCGGACCACGCCGTCGAGACCTACCTTCGGCTGCTGTCTGACGAGGGGATACGACGCAAGATGGGCCAGGCAGCGCGCGCGAGGGTGCTGAGCGAGCATACATATCGGCATCGAGCCAACCAACTCGTGGGGATCCTGGAAGGCTTTGCTAGCTGACGAGCAAACCTGAACTGCTTGTCAGTCTACACCTAAGCGAATTTACGACGCCGGGATATGCCGAGAGACCTGCTGAACTGTCGATCAACGGAACGCAGTCATGCGAATCGGCATTAATGCGCTGTTTATGATACCAGGAGGCGTTGGGGGTTCCGAGACTTATCTTCGTAACCTTATGACGCACCTGGGGAGAATAGATCAGACCAATGAATACGTTGTCTTCACCAACAAGGAGAGTTCAAACACCTTTGGGCTGACCGGTAGCAACTTCCGGGAGATTCTGTGTCCAATTCGAGCGGCTTTTCGTCCAGCAAGAGTCATCTATGAACAACTGTTCCTTCCTCTTCAAGCGAAGAAGCATGATATCGAAGTGTTGCATTCGCCGGGGTATACTGCCCCGGCTATGGTCTCCTGTCTCTCTGTGGTGACCATATATGACCTGAATTTCCTCCGCCACCCGGAGGATTTCTCACGGTTATCGGCACTGACGCTGAGAGTTCTGGTACCGTTGGCGGCGAAGAGATGTGACATGATCATAACGCTGTCCAAGAACTCGATGCGAGACATCGTCACTGCGCTCCGGGTTCCCGAAGACAAAGTGCGTGTCATCTACCCCGCGGCGAGCGAGTCCGTGTCGGCGCACAACGGAAGCAGAGTGAACCAGGTCAGGCAGAGATACGGGATTCGCGGGAAGTTCATCTTCAGCGTAGCGGCATCTCACCCGCATAAGAACCTGTGCCGGCTTGTCGAGGCGTACCATATTCTGCGTAAGGAGCACTCCGTCGAACATCAGTTGGTGTTGGTGGGTCTGAAAGGGCGAGATCACTCGCGGCTACTGAACTTGATTGTAGAGCTGTGCCTCGAAGGTGAGGTGGTCGCGACAGGATGGATACCTGGCGAGCACCTCGCGTTGCTCTATGAGTCAGCAGACGTTTTTGTTTTCCCCTCGCTGTACGAAGGTTTCGGAATACCAGTGTTGGAAGCGATGAAGCATGGGGTCCCGGTCGTATCATCGAACGCCTCATCCTTGCCTGAGGTAGCCGGCGATGCTACAATGTTGGTGGACCCCTACAGAGTCCCGGAGATCGCAGCGGCAATTCAGCAAGTCCTTGTGGATCCGGTACTAAGGGCGAGCCTTGTTGAGCGGGGATACAAGCAGGCGCAGAAGTTCTCTTGGGAAGAAACGGCGCGGCAAACGCTGTCCGTGTATGAAGCAGCGATGACGTCTGACGTAGGCGAGCAGATCATATGAGCTGCAAGATATCAAGGGGACGCATCCATCCACAACCATAAGCTGGATGTTTCAGTTGATAGGTTTCTTTCGGCGACAGGGCATGTTGTTACTCGAGGCCGATGAGGGTCTTCAAGAGGTCGGTGCTTGACACCTGTCATCGTCCGCTGTCATAATGAGAGTGAATGGGCAATCTTGGAGAAGTAGATTACGGTCGCTCAGATGCAGGATGCTCCCGAAGTCTCATCAGATGAACACGTTCATCCGGGCGAGTTGTTGCCACAGCGGTATCTTCCAATCGTACGGCTACTGGAAAACGCTTTTGCCGGGCGGCTGAAGATGGTCGCCCTGTTCGGCTCGCAAGCCAGGGGGGAGGCCCGGCCAGACAGCGACCACGACCTGTTTGTCGTAGTGGAGGGTTTACCCAATGAGCCGCTGGCGCGCCAACGGGCTGTGCGCACGGTATTGCTGCCCATCCTTGGTGACTCGCCAGGGCCGGTCAACTTCATAGCCAAGACGCCAAATGAGGTAGCCAGCAATCTGACACCTCTCTTGCTCGAGGTATGCGTGGACGGCATTTGTCTCTACGGCGACGCCTATTTCCAACCTTACCGCAAGAGGGCGATGGCTGCACTGCGTCAGGCGGGGTTACGCCGCCACAAGTTAGAAAGCACGCACATGTGGGTTTTTCCCAGCCTACCGGCCGGCGACTGGGAGCTAAGTTGGGAGGGATATCGTGAGAGCAGTTGACGATATCACATATCGGCTGGCTCTGGCCAAGGGCTTCTTGAAGGAAGCTGAACAGGACGTGGGCCTGGAACGCTGGCGCTCTTGTGTGGACAATGCACAATTGGCCGTGGAAAACGCCGGCAAAGCAGTGCTCACGTTATTTGGGGTCACTCCCCAGACCCATGATCCGGCTCGTGACATCGCGGCTGTGCTACGCGCTCAGGATCTTCCGGCAACGATCCGGGAAATCTTGAGTCTTATGTTACCCGATCTGCTGACCTTGGGGACGGCTGAACGTTTCTTGACTGACTACGGCGACGAGACTACGTACACACTGCCGTGGGACCTTTTTACAAGCGAATCAGCAGAGGAAGCACTGGTCGCAGCTCGGCGGTCGTTGGAGTCCGCCCATGAAGCTGTTGAGGCCATGAAGGCGTGGCAAAAAGGGCAGGCAGATACCACCACGAGGTAGACGGCGCAATGGCACCGGCAAGAGTAGCTTGCCTGGACTGCTGCCAACTGTTGCTCGGGTGACCACTCTCTCGCAGACTGGGCTGAGGCAGCAGGGAAGTCTGCTCGATGTTTTGACCAAGTAACGGGCGATAGGCATGATACGAGAATGGCTTGAGATCATCAAGTATCGCGAACTGATCAGGAATCTGGTCAGCAAGCAACTGAAGGTACGCTACAAGCGTTCCGTGTTGGGACTCCTGTGGGCGCTGCTGTATCCTCTGCTGATGATGTTGGTCTTTGTCGTCGTTTTCTCGACTATCTTCCGTCAGACTCTGCCGAACTACCCCGTCTACGTGCTCTCGGGGATCGTGCTGTGGAACTTCTTCTCTCAGACCACCATGGACGGGGCCTACAACATTCTGGGCAACGTGCACATCATAAAGAAGATATATGTGCCAAAGGGCGTGTTCTCCGTGGCCACGGTGGTGTCGGGACTCGTTCATCTGGCCCTGGCCATGATTCCGCTGCTTCTCATCGGCTTGCTCACTGGAATGCGTTTCAGCGCTGCTATGCTCTTTTTGCCGGTATCTGTGCTGCTCGTATCGGTGTTCATCCTGGGAGTGTCTCTGGCGCTGGCAGCCGTCGCGGTCTTCTTCAACGATATTCTCTACATCTATCAGGTGCTGCTGATCGCCCTGATGTTCCTGACCCCGATCTTCTATCCAGCCTCCATTCTCCCCTCCTCGTACGTGCAGGTGCTGAGGCTGAATCCGATGTTCGACTTTATCGAGTGTTTTCGGCTGCCTATCTACGAGGCAAGGCTACCGTCGCCAGAGCTAATAGCCTTCGCCTTGGTGGCCGCAGTCGTGGCGTTGCTGGTGGGGTGGTGGGTATTTGCCAGAAGCGAGAACGCCTTTGTGTACTACCTGTAAGGAAGTTGCGGATTCGGGTTAATAATGCTGGAATTAGAGCGTGTTTCGGTAAGATTCCGTGTACCCGTCGAGCGAGTCTCAACCCTGCAGGAGACAGTGGTGAGGTGGCTGCAGCGCCGGATGCGCTACCGGGACTTTTGGGCTCTGCGGAACGTCAGTGTGCGTATCGAGCGAGGGGAAGCAATTGGGATCATCGGGCGGAACGGTGCGGGGAAAAGCACCCTGCTAAGAGTCATGGCGGGCGTCATCAAACCAACGGTCGGCACCGTATCGAGAAACGGCAGATTGGTGCCTCTCATTGACCTTACGGCGGGCTTTGACATGGAACTTACAGGCCGGGAAAACATCTATCTCCAAGGGGCCATATTTGGGCTCTCAGCAAAGGAGATGAATACAAGGCTGGAAGATGTCGTCGCCTTCGCCGAAATCCCGGAATTCATTGATGCTCCACTGCGTATGTACTCATCGGGGATGATTATGAGGCTCGGATTTGCCATTGCCACTCAGATGGAGCCAGAGCTTCTCCTGGTGGACGAAGTTCTGGCAGTTGGCGATGAGAGATTCCAGCAGAAGTGTTTGAGGCACTTCGATACCCTGCGCACGAATGGCGTGACCGTCGCAATCGTGTCGCATAGCGCGGAGCTTATGAAGTCGCTGTGCTCCCGGGCAATCTGGCTGGAGCAAGGCTCTCCAGCGCGTGAAGGGCCGGCGGAGGAAGTCGTTGAAGAGTACCATAAGTTCATGAAGGGATTGCGCGGGGCTTGACTGTCGGTGTCGTCGTGGACGGCGTGGGCTTCAGACCAGCCCGCTGGAGAGCGGCCGCAAGTGGCCAATCGAAGTCCGAGGTATTGGTGATCAAGTGCTTCCCGGCCGGCTCTCGCGCGACAAGGAGCACGAAGGTCAAGCGGGACCAGCGTGGAATGGGGCTCCGCCCCAGCTAAAACGGCTACAGCTGCCCTGCTCGGCGGCGGGAGTGACCGGGAAGGAGGCCCCACCGCGGCAGCAAGCGATAGGAGTGGTACTCAAAGGTCGCAGCAATAGTACGTTGGTTTCACCCACCGGCGACATCCTTGTCGGGGTTCGCACTAGGGCGCCTCGAACCAGACGACGTGAGGACGGGTATACTGTCGGGCGGAGGCGCTGGGTCTGCCCAGGAGCCATGCACGCCCTTTGCGCCGCTTCGCGTTCTCCGTGGAGACAGCGCGGCCGAGGAGGGATGCTGCCAGGGGGCATCGGTGCTGCATTTTGCACTTGCGTGGCTGGGCCGGGGGCCACCCGGAGTGTGCAAGTGGCTAATCGGAGCTTGCAGAGTGGCGGCGGGCTGGGGAGCAGAGACCGATGGAAGGGCTGCGTCAGCTGCACTGTAGGGCGAGGCTCTATGTGGGGGCGCACCCATACGATGGCATGGTCTTGGGCCTGGACCAAGTGGCAGCCTGCGGCCCAGCCTCCCTGTTAGTCGGCCCCCGGTATGGCCGTATGGGAGCGTATTGAGGTGTTGGATACGTGGCCGTTGAACGCATAGACCCGAAAAACGTTCATCCGCTGGCCTGGGCCGACCACGTGCATCGCTATATATGGGCAAAGGGGTTCTGCCAGGGCGTTGTGCTCGACGTGGGGTGTGGCGTAGCCTATGGCAGCGAAGTGATCCTGGAGTCCGGGAGGGTGGCCACGTATCTGGGTGTTGATGTCTCCGAAGAGGCTGTCAGAAAGGCGAGATCAGATTTTGGAGGCGTTTTCGTGTCCATCATCCAGGCCTCGTGCTACGGCCTGCCAGTCTCGGCCTCCTCGGTTGACACGATCATCTGTTTTGAGATGCTCGAGCACCTGGACTGCCCTGGGCTCGCGATGGCTGAGTTTGCTAGGGTGCTTAGCCCTTCGGGCATTGTGCTAGGGTCAGTGCCTTCCCGCGAGCAGGAAGAGCTCGTCGAGCAAATCTACGGCCGAAACCGCTGGCACAAGGAGCGGTTCAACAAGGCCAAGCTCATCAAACTGGTGCAGAGTTTCTTTCCCCATCTGCAACTCTACGGTCAATCACTCGGGGTCGTGGATGTCATTGGGCTGTTACCCCGTAGCTGGCCGAACGCAGCCGTTATCGATGTGAACCCCGGCATCCCTGGTCCCGCGCCGGGTCCCATACTGTTCGTGGCTGGTCAGCGTCACGTCGACGACGACGGCAACGGCCCCGATGTGGTCCGCATCCTACCCGCAAGCAGCGTGTATGCCCCCGAGAGGGAGGTTGCCGCGTCGGAGGCGCGGGCACAGGCGCTGGCTGACCAGCTGGCAGCGGAGCAGGCGCAGAGACAGGCGCTGGCTGACCAGCTGGCAGCGGAGCAGGCGCAGAGACGGGCGCTGGCTGACCAGCTGGCAGCGGAGCAGGCGCAGAGACAGGCGCTGGCTGACCAGCTGGCAGCGGAGCAGGCGCAGAGACGGGCGCTGGCTGACCAGCTGGCAGCGGAGCAGGCGCAGAGACAGGCGCTGGCTGACCAGCTGGCAGCGGAGCAGGCGCAGAGACAGGCGCTGGCTGACCAGCTGGCAGCGTTTGAGAGCGAGTTGGGTGCCATAGTGCAGGCGACTTGACTGAGCAGCGGGCAGCGCGAGAGGATACCTGTCGGACAGTGTGTCTCGAATACGCGCTCAAGAGGCAGAGTTCGATCCCTCGTATCTCGCTCACAAGGCAGACATTGCGAGTTGGCGGGAGGAAGGGCTCTCGGAAGACGAATTCGTTCGGGGAAGAATCGTCCTGGACCGCGACTGAGGGAGGGATGCATTTGGCGATATTGTCTGGGGATAGCGGCGCGAGAACTCGTGGCGATCAGGAACCTGGGTTGATGGCTGGTGCTCGGGTTGGGGCAGTCGTGACTGCCCAAGACAACAGTTCTTAGGGTCTCGAACAAGCAGCTTCAACGTGTGGGCAACCACGCGGGCAACTTCGACTTCGTCTTCCCAGAGACGGTCATGAACCATCTGAGGGAGCTGCCGTAGCAGCTAGTTGCCTGTGCGGACCCTATGCGGGCAGAGGGCATCGTCTTCGTCGGCCACGACAACTACCATCAGCCGGCAGGTTCTTACGACGATAGGTATTTCTTCTATGGCTGAAACGGCGCAATAGCACTCAAGGGGCCGCGATGTTGGTGCGATGCTCGCAAATGCCAAGCCTCTGCACAGGTTTGGGGGTCAGTCAGTCAAAGCGTGCCCAGGTATTGAGACTAGGCAATGTCTCCCCTGTTGAATCCTGTTGCGTGCGACGCGTCCCCCTACTACAGGCGTTCAAAGCCTTGGGCCCGTCTTATCTGTCAGGCGACTTCAGGACCGCATTTCCGCACATGTGCTTCACCACAGGGCACGAGAAACCTTCCGTTGACAAGGTGGCGACCTTTCAGTCGAGACAGGACACTCTCGAGGCCGTATTTGACAATGAGGCCTGCGTCTCATCTGAGGCTGCTAGCGAGCCGCCCCGTTTTCTCGCTAGGCCACCTTTCGACTGCGACCGGGCTGAATTGAGGACCTGTGGATCAACTGCAGTGTCCAAGGAGGCGGGTGGCTGGCTTCATGAAACTAGCCAGCGGTGGAGGGGATGATGGTAACGAGCAATTGGCAGAATATCCCGTTCTGCGTGGAAGCTCTGATGATGATTGAACCAATGCGCGCCCTCGACGTTGGCGTGGGCTTCGGCCGGTGGGGCATAATAGTTCGCGAGTTCTGCGAAGTCTGGTTTGGTCGCGCGCTTCGCAAGGATTGGAAGATACATCTTGAGGGAATTGAGGCTTTCGCCGAGTCTATCACTGACTATCACCACTCTTTCTACGACAAGATTCATGTCGGGGACGCTCGAAAGCTTCTGCCCGCTCTCCTTGAGCAGCAGTGGGACGTGGTCATTTTCGGTGATGTCATAGAGCACTTCGAGAAGGCCGAGGGTGTGGACGCGATCACCAGAGCAATCCAGTCCGCGAGCTACGTGCTCGTGAATGTTCCTCTCGGCTCGGCATGGTCCCAAGCGGCGAAGCATGGGAACCCGCATGAGCGCCACTTGAGCCAATGGACCACCGAGGACTTGCGGGCTTTTCCTGTGCGACAGGAAGCTTTCTTTCGGGACTACATTGGACGCCCCTTCGGATCTTTCGTTCTAGCAGGATCGGATCCGAAGGGGCTAAGGGAGTCCCTGTTCTTAGGCGCCGCCATCCCGTACTCTGAGGCGGCGGGGCAGCCGTTAACCCCAATGCAGCAGGAGCTCCTGACCCGCACGCAGCAAATTGCATGTGAGCTGAACGCCATAAAGAGCTCATATACCTGGCGATTTGGCCGGACGATCGCGTTTTCCCCTTTGGGCCGCGTGGCGCTGCGCATGGTCCACGTGGCCGGGAGGGCCGGGTCGGCTGTCGGGAAGCCCTGGTCAGGGAGCCGCGCGAGAGGATCCACGAGGGCCGTAACCGCCGGCCCCGCCACCGTCCCGGAAGCCGGGGCGGCTGCTCAATTCTCCGAGGAAGAGGAGAGGTGGCTAGAGGAGGTGCGCGCGGCCGCGCCGCCTGCTATCGCAGTGTCGATGCCTGGCTGGCGGGGAGTGCGCGCATCGACGGCGCAACTATTCCCGGCCCACCGCTTGGTGGATGATACGCTGGATGAGCAAAAGGCGCAGCGCCTGGCGCGGCTATTGTGTGAGGCAGGGTGCGAACGGGTGGTCCTGAGTGGATTTGCCCTATCGTATCGCTACCTCGTGGCGTCACTCCGCGAGATTGGGCCCCAGGTGAAAGTCTACGTTTTGTGGCACGGCAACTTCTTGTACTCGTGCGAGGATTACACCTGGCAGGCGTTCCGCACGATTGAGGAGTTGTACAAAGATGGTCTCATATACAGGTGGGGATTTGTCAAGAAGGGTATGGCTGAGGTAATGGCGAGGAGGGGTTTCCGGACGGGGTTTGTTTTGAATTATGTCGGCAAGGTCCCGGAGGGGCCTTCGGTGCCGCTAGAGGGTGGGCCCCATATCGGCATTTGGGGCTCGCCGTCGCTTTGGAAGAAGTTGCTCTATGCCATGCTGGCCTCAACGCTGCTGATACCTGGGTCTATAGCGCACGTTTGGGAAGCGGACGCCAGGGTCTCAGAGTTTGCACAGACCATGGGCATCGACGGCGTGCTCCACCCGGTCGCGGTGCCCCACGATCAGATGTCGTCCATTTTGGCTCAGATGGGTGCAAATCTCTACGTGACAATGTCTGAGTGCGCCCCCATGCTTCCACTAGAGAGTCTCTCGGTGGGCGCGCCTTGCCTCCTAGGCCCCAACTCGCATCTGTTCGAGGACCATCAATATCTGCACGAACTTCTCGTCGTGCCATACCCCGACAGGGCGGAGGTCATCGCTGAGCACGCTGTGAGGGCGCTGGAAGAGCGGGATGAGATCATACAGGCGTACAAGGAGTACGCTCCAGGGTACAACGAGCGCGCGCTGCAGACGCTCGCTGAGTTCCTAGAGTTGTAGGATCGATAAGAATGTCGAAGATATGCTTCGTTTCCGTCGAGATTCACCCTGCGACGCGGGGAGGCTGTGGTGTCTTGCTCCACAGTTCAGCCCACATTCTGCTGCAACGAGGCCACGAAGTCATTTTCATGCTTGACATGCCCCAATCGGACTTTGCCAAGTTCGATCCTAACGCCTACGCGAGCCCCCATAGGTGCAGAGCCTACCGGGTCGACGACCTGTGCACCGATATACCCATCCCACAAGCCGCGTTCCCCAGCTTCTGGCTATGGAACGCGTACCGCTTCCATTGGGCGGCGCAGAAACTGGTTGCGTTGGAACGGCCCGACGTGGTTGAGTTCTTCGATTACGGCGGCCCTGCATACTACGCTCTCTCCGCAAAGGTAACGCAGTCAGCATACAGGAACACCTGCTTGGCGGTCCGCCTCCACTCCTCCAACCAGCTTCTGAACATGTACGAGCCTTGCTGGCCGCTAACGAGCGATTACTACCTGGTCTACGCCCTCGAACAGGGCAGCCTTAGATTGGCGGAGACCATTCTGTTCCCCTCCCCTGCCTATTTGAACGAGGTTTACAGGCCTCATTACGCGCCATGGTTGGGCCTTGCGGTTCGTTCGTCCCCTGCCCTGGTGGGCCGCGTCACCCCAGTAGACCAGGGGAAGGAAAAGGACGTCATTCTGTTTTATGCCAAGCTGTCGGCCCTCAAAGGTGTTGATCTCTTCGTGGATGCTGCGGTCAGGCTGTTGGCCGAGCCGGATCATCGCCACTTGCGGTTTGTGCTTGCAGGTTACGACCCTCACATCGCGCCAGACGGCGGTCCAACTTACCGGGATTACTTGCTGAGAAGGATTCCCAGGGAATACGCCCGACAATTCCAATTCATGGGTCAGGTCAGCTGGGGGGAGCTTGCGCATCTGCTCGGCCAGGTTTGCTTTGCTGTGTTCCCAACCTACCTTGAGTCCTTCTGTTATTCGGCGCACGAGCTTCGCGCCGCGGGTGTTCCAGTCATCGTGAACAACATCCCCGGTCTTCGAGGTTATTTTCGGGATAGGATAAATGCGCTGGTCTTTGATGGTACAGTGAAGGACCTAACCGACCAAATGAAGGCACTGCTGCGGGACCAGGAGCTCAGAGAGCGCATCCGGCGCCCCCGCAGGTTGTCAAGCAATCCGCTGGGGAGTTTCTACGAGGGCCCATTCGAACCCACCTGGATTAGACTTGACAGCGGTCCCGTTTCCCGGCCCTTGCCGCTCGTCTGCATCCTAGCCGACGGTAAGCATGCGGTGGACGAAACGGTTCAATCCGTAAGCGCACAGGGGGTCGGGAATGTGCGCCTGATAGTGCTCAAGCCGTTGGGCGAGGCAGGCGACGCAGCGTCTGGCGCCCTGTGGTTTCTAGGCAGCCTGTATGCTGCGGCTGACGCCGCCGGCAACCCGGTCAATGCCGTGAGCATACGAACCGAGGACGCCCTGCTGATTATGCAGGCGGGCGACGTGGTGCGCAGACCATATCTCAGCACCTGCCTCGAGGTGCTGGCCCGACAGCCCGAACTCTCCTTCGTCGGCTCTTGGAAACGCGTTCGTGGACAGAACGGTGTGCGATGGGATACTTTCCCAATAGATGCTGCCCTCGAGTTGGTCCCTTTTCACGGCTTGCCATTGCTAAACCGGGTCGTTATGAGGACAGACCGTGGAACGCTGCTGCAAGACGTGTTTGACCCGCGCCTTATGGGAATGGGAGAGGTGGGTTACCTCTGGGATCTCGAGACGACACGGGGTCCCGGCGTCCTTATCCCGGAGTTTCTCGTCGAGCGCCATGAGAACGACTTGGTGACTTCCACTGGCGCCCTCCTGTCTTACCTTGTCTCAAGAGACAGCTCTAAAGAGCGGAAGACCCGCCTAACGAACTACCTGGTGGCTCTCCGGTCCCCGCGGTACAGTTCACGGCTGTGTCCGAGTGAGGCTACGCTGGCGGAAGAGCTGCTCGCTACCGTGGAAGCGCTAAAGCGATCTAAGATTGGGCAAGTCGCCGCCCGCTACCCGTTCGTTCTCACAGCTATCAAACGGATGCTGCGGCGGTCGAGGCGCCGCCGGGGTCCGTAGTGGAGCGGACACCTCGCCACATCCATGGGGGCTCTGCCGTTTGATCGCATGGTCGATCAATCCCATCCAGGCTACGCCAAGAGCGCGGTAGGCCCTGGAAGGTGGGTCTACCAACTCGCCGCAAGTGGCGCTGCACCCGGCACGCCGCGCGCCCAGAATTGGTGCGGCGCTGCTGATGCGTACGGCGGCCTGAGGCCGCCGTCGGAATCATGGGTGGGGCAAAAGCGGCATGTGGGAGATGAAAGGCCCAGATGACACGCGCACAAGAACAGCTAATTCACGGCCATGAACGAGGGCCCCGCCGGTGGCGGATGGCCGTCCGCTTGGGGTTTGGGATGGCCGTCGGAGCCGCCGCCGCGGTCACCTTGGGCAACCACTTCCTGGGCATGTCTGCGCACCCGTGGGGCCGGCAAGCTGTTGCCGGACTTGTGCTGAGCCTATCGTTTGGCTTCGCTGCCTCCGGCATGCTCGTGTACGTGATCCTGCCCCGCTGCTCAGCACACTTGTCTCGCCGCGCCAGCATAGTCTGCGCTATTGCGTCCTTGCTCGCCGGCAGTGTGTTGATGGTAGTTGTACCGGTCCGTGTGCCTCTATGGCCTATGCGCCATCGTCTTGAGATTGTTGCCACGGGAGATAGGAATCCTCTCGCCGAAGGCAGCGAGGTCTGGGTGATAGGCCTTTGGCGGCCGGATGGCTCGAAGCTTCCCATGTCTGAGCTTGCCCTTGGAAAGGGCTGGGAGGTGCGAGACGGAGTACTGCTCTCCTACCAGAATCAGCCGGCGGTTCTGGCCTGGGAGGGGTGGCTGGACGGCGATTTGACTGCCGAGTTCGTCTCCCACCCGTGGTCTGGTGTCGTGTCGGTGCGCTGGAGCGGTAGCGAGCAGGAGCTAGACCTATATGACAGTGCAGGACAGAATTCTCCAAGGAAGGTGACGTTGGCCGCGGACTCACATGGTCCCCCCGGCCTCACATGGGTGCTCTTGGTCGCCGGCTTGAGCGCAGCGGACATCGTGAGTCTCGGGACCCTCGTGTTTGCGGTCAGCATGCTGGTCATGACAAGGCGGCCCGCTTCCTGCGCCGAGGCGGTTCCTGTGTCCCGTTGGGCGTGGGCATGCTATGCTATGCCTTGCGCATGCGTATGGACGGTCTGGCTGCTGGCGTTCTGGCCAGGGTTGATGAGCCCTGACTCGGTCGACCAGTGGGGACAGGTGCTCGCAGGCCGTTTCAATGATTGGCATCCAGCCTTTCACACCATAACGAACTGGCTGGTAACGCGGCTTTGGCTCTCCCCGGGAGCGGTGGCCCTGGCGCAAGTAGGGACCCAGAGCGCTATCGTGGGCTGCGGACTGGCACGTGTCCGGCGCCTCGGCGCCCCGGCCATAGCGCTGTGGCCGATTTGCCTAATCTTTGCTCTCTCTCCACTGTTCGGCACGATGGTTATTACTTTGTGGAAAGACATAGCTTATGGGATCAGCCTGCTTGCGCTCACTGTGCTGATAATGGAGGTAGCCACAAGCCATGGTGCTTGGCTGGAGCAGCCCGCAAGATGGGCGTTGCTGGCCGTGGTGGCGGCTTTGGTCGCACTGTACCGCCACAACGGCCCAGTAGCGGGGTTTGGAACGCTCGTCGTTCTCGCGCTGGCGTATCGGCGGCAGCGGCGGCCGTTGCTCGGCGCTCTCGGCTTGGCCGTGGCTCTGTGGCTGGGCGTGCGAGGCCCGCTTTACGGCGTGGTGGGAGTAACCGGGCAGCGATGGGCAGGGCTTCAGCCTCTGATCCATCAGGTGGCGGCTCACATTGCCGCCGGTACCCGTTTGGAAGAAGGGGAACGGGCGCTCCTCAACCACATCAGGCCTTTGGCAGATGGCTGGCGCTATTCATGTTGGACCATAGTTCCCACCGTGTTCGACGGTCGGTTTGACCCGGCCCCAATCGAGGGCGACCCGGCCGGATTCGTAGAGCTTTGGCGCGCTCTGGCACTGCGCAACCCCGGAGTTATTCTCCAGCATCTCGCTTGCAGCAGCTCGCTCGTGTGGCGGGTCACACAACCAGCGGGAGGCGGTTTGTATGCGAGCGCCCTGTGGCTCTCGCCACAGGACGGCCCGGACACCATTGCTTCCAACCAACTTGGCCTCCGGCCTGAGTTTCTGCTACCAGGATTGGCTTTGCCCCTGGCGCAGTGGGTGGTTCGCTCGCAAATGCCGGAGGTGTCATGGGCGCTTTGGCGACCAGCCCTGTATTTGTATCTCGCACTCTCTGGCGCAGCGGTTATGTCGCTGCGGTCAAGATGCTGGAAATGTCTGCTTGTGGTTTCACCGGTTGCGCTCCATTCACTGGCTCTTATGGGCATAGTAGTCGCTCAGGACGCCCGCTTCCAGTACCCGGTTCACTTGGTGGGCCTGCTGATGGTGGCAGCGGCCTTCTGCCGGCCAATTGCGGCAGACCGCTTGTAAGCTCGACCGAACGAGAAAAAGGGCAGGTGTAGACTTGTCTCGCCTGTAGACAAGAGTTACGGGATGATTGACCCCAGGCAGCCTGATTATGGCAACACCCCCGTTTCTCCTCAACAGCCTCGGTTCGGGTACCGGCCGGCCCAGGCCGGGGCGACACCGGCCGTAACGATTGTGACGCCTTTCTACAACGCAGGCTCGATCTTTCATGAGACAGCTCGCTCGGTACTTGGCCAGTCGTTGCAGCAGTGGGAGTGGCTGATCATCAACGATGGCTCAACCGAGCCCGCAGCTCTGTCCATCTTGGACGAGTACCGCACAGGTGATGAGCGCGTCCGGGTTGTTGACCACTCGTCGAATCGAGGGCTGAGCGCGGCCCGTAACAGCGGTTTCCAGCTTGCGACAACACAGTATGTGGTCCAGCTTGATAGCGATGATCTACTAGAGCCTACCGCCGTTGAAAAGTGGTTCTGGTTCCTGGAATCATACGCCGAATATGCGTTTGTGAAAGGCTATTCAGTAGGCTTTGGCGCTCAGGACTATCTGTGGCAAAAGGGGTTTCATTTGGGCGACGCTTTTCTCAAAGCAAACCTCGTGGATGCCACCGCTATGATCCGGCGGGAAGTGCACGCCACCGTCGGCGGATATGACGAGTCCCTTCGTGGGGGCTTTGAAGACTGGGACTTCTGGCTCAAGTGTGCCGCGCATGGGCACTGGGGTGCAACCATTCCGGAATACCTGGATTGGTACCGCCGCCGCGCGTCTCATGCTGATCGATGGAGTAATTGGGACAGCGCAGAGCGCCAGCGGGCCTTTGCCCAGCAGTTGAGGCAGAAATACCCCAGCTTGTGGACTGGCGGCTTTCCTCACATTGTGCCGCGTTGGCACATGCCCTACGACTCGGTTCCCGACACCTTGCCTTGCAGCAACCAGTTGCGGAAAGACCGGCCGCGTGTGCTTATGATCGTCCCGTGGCTCACGATGGGTGGGGCCGACAGATTTAATCTCGACCTGGCGGAGCAAGTAGTAGCCCGCGGGTTTGAGATCACGATCTGCGCCGCAGAAGAAGGTGACAACTCCTGGCTGCCCCAGTTCGCCCGCCTGACGCCCGACATCTTCATCCTGCATCACTTTCTGAGGTTGACGGACTATCCCCGATTCCTGCGCTACCTGATCCAATCCAGGCAGGTTGATGTGGTCCTAGTATCCAATAGCGAGCTTGGCTATCAGTTGTTGCCGTACCTTCGTTCGCGATGTCCGCAAGTGACATACGTGGACTACAACCACATGGAGGAAGAGTACTGGAAAAACGGCGGCCATCCTCGCAGCGGGGTCGGCTATCAGGAACTCCTCGATCTCAACGTCGTTAGCAGCCAACACCTGAAAGAGTGGATGGTGGACAAAGGCGCGGATGCTAGCCGCATCGAAGTGTGCTACACCAACATCGATTCCGAACGATGGGACCCGGCAGGATACTCAAGGTCAGAGATCCGTCAAGAGCTGGCGGTGCCGGAGGAAGTGCCGCTGATCCTCTACGCAGGCCGGCTATGCGAGCAGAAGCGACCCCGGTTCTTCGCCACTGTGATGCTCGAACTGGCCCGGCGCAAGCCGGACTTCCAATGCCTGGTGGCCGGCACAGGTCCGGAGCAACGATTTCTTGAGATATTCATCCTCAGATACAGACTCGGCCGACACGTTCACTTGCTGGGCAGGGTAAGCAACGAGCGCATGCGTGAGTTCATGGCAGCCGCTGATATCTTCTTCCTGCCCTCTCAATGGGAAGGCATCGCCTTGACGCTGTTTGAAGCGATGGCCATGCAGGCTGTTCCTGTCTCTGCCGACGTCGGGGGCCAGAGCGAGCTCGTTACTCCCGATTGCGGGTTTCTGATCCCACAGGGTGAGAATGAGTTGCAAGAGTACGTCTCTGTGTTGAAACAACTGATCGAGTCTGCCGAGCTCCGCGCCTCGATGGGCGCAGCTGGGCGCCAGCGCATCTTGGAGCATTTCACGATTGAGCAGATGGCCGAGCGCATGATAGGCCTATTGAACCGTGCTCAGGAACTCTCCAAGGTGTCCCCCCGCCTGACAGTAGGCAAGGGGTTGGGTCTAGAATGCGCTACGATGGCCATCGAGTACACGCGTCTTGACAGGCTGGCGGAGGAGCTTCAATCACTAAGCCCAATCAGGCGTTCCCGTTTCTGGCGTCTGGGTCAGAGAGCTGTAGACACTTTTCCTGGATGGCTGATCTACGAAGCGGTCCACGCCATCGCACGCAAGCTCGGTGCACGGGACGAATAGACTGTGGCCATAGCAACATGAACATCTGGATACTAACCTCTGAATTCCCCCCTCAGCTCGGCGGAGGAATCGGCACCTATACCCACAACGCGGCCCGGATGTTTTCCTCCGCCGGGCACGAGGTCACGGTGCTAACCCCGAGCCCGCAGCCCAGCGATAGCACAGTAGCCGAACGTCCTCGCGTCGTGCGGTTCGTCCCCAGGCGAGCCCATCTCGACGAGTACGTACCACCCGGCACCTCACCAGACGAACACCCTGCATTCCCTTTCACCTGCATGTCATACTGGCCCGCGTTGAGCTATCAGTTCGCCGATGAAGTCGTCCGATGCATTGAGTGCCATGGGCCGCCGGACGTCATAGAGGTCCAAGACTATAATGCAGTTGGGTACTTCCTGATCCAGCGCAAGCTGCTCGGCGAGCCTTTTCTCTGCAAGCCGCCAATCGTGGTTCACTTACATTCCCCGTCCTTCGGTGTACGGCCCGTCAACAAGTCACCACAGTATGTGCTTCCCGACTACTGGGTCGGGCAGATGGAGAAGTTCTGCATTCTCGGCGCTGACTCCCTTCTGAGCCCCAGCCGTTTCATGCGCCACTGGCTTTCGAAATGGGACAGCAGATTCCCAGCACCCACAGTGGTCCCCTATCCATACGACCACCGCGAACAGTCGTTTGCCGAACCTGCGCCAGGTGACGTGGTGTACGTTGGGCGGCTGGAAGTGCGAAAAGGCGTGATACCCATGGTGGAGAGCTGCGCGCGGCTTTGGGACCAGGGGCACAATTTCCATCTCAGCCTCATAGGAGAGGATAGACGCTACGATCCGCTAGGTATGTCGGTGGGCCAGTACCTCAAGAGACGCTTTGCGCGACATGTCGCGGCGGGAAAGCTCGTGTTCGTCGGGCCGCTCCCACGCGAGAAACTCTTGACCCGTCTCTCCCAAGCCTGGTGTACGGTTGTCCCCTCGCTGTGGGAGAACTACCCCTACGTCTGTGTCGAGGGGATGTCGTTGGGCAAGGTTGTCCTCGCCTCCTCATCTGGCGGGCAGGCCGAGATGGTCGGCCACGACGGTTCGGCAGGGTTGGTCTTCGACTGGTCCCAAGAGGGAGACTTCGAACAAGCCCTGCTCAAGGTGCTGGCCATGACCCCTGCGGAGATCCAGGGAATGGGACAGCAGGCGGCGGAGCGGATCCGTCGTCTAACCTCCTACGAAACGGTCCTTCCACAGCGTCTGGCCCACTTCAATAGCATCTTGGAGCAGGCGCCGAAATCGCGCCGTGTGTTTCCCACCGTGTCTCCTGCGCAGCCCGCGCCAGCCGAACTCACTAAGGGCGTAGGCTCGATTCCAGGGCTACTATCGGTGGTCATCCCCTATCACAATCTGGGCGAATATGTTGAAGAGACGCTTGACAGCGCGCTGCGATCCACCTATCCCCACATGGAAGTCCTGATCGTGGACGACGGCAGCGACCAAGCAGAGAGCATCGAGGCCCTCGAGCGCGTCAAAGCCCTGGGAAAAGAGAATGTAAGAATCGTTCGCACCGAGAACCGGGGTGTGTGCGCCGTGCGCAACATGGGAGCGGCAAAGTCTTCGGGCGAGTTCCTGTCCTTCGTCGATGCCGACGACCTGGTCGAGCCACAGTTGTTCTCTCGCTGCATAGACATTCTCAACACTTACGAAAACGTGGGGTTCGTGTACCCGTGGATTAGCTACTTCGGACAAATCACCGGTTGCTGGGCCAGCTGGAATACCGAGTTCCCCTTTTTCTTGACCCATAACATGGTCGGCCCGCTGGCGGTGACCCGCCGCGACCTCTTCCTGGCTCACGGGAAGAACAGAGCAGACATGGAATACAACCTGGAGGACTACGACAGTTGGCTGGGGATAGCAGCGAAGGGCTATCTGGGTGTCAGCATACCGGAGATTCTGGGGCATTACCGGGTAAGGCCCGGATCACGCCTGCGAGGCATCAACCGCGATCAGGAGTTGCACCTTTACGAACGCATCGCTCAACACCACCCCGAAGCTTATCACCGCTACTCCACCGAGCTTTTCCATCTCCTCAACGCCAACGGGCCGGCGAGAGGCTTGACTTCCCCGGCCAGCAAGCCCGAAGCCGTGCTGCTTGAGCTTTCTTTGGAGACCGCCAGGAAATCACGCCTGTGGCGCGCTGGCCGCAGAGTCGCCGTGTCGAGACTGGGGTTGGGAATAATACGATGGGTGCGTCGCCTGACTCTGGCCTTTGTGGCTGGGAGATACCACTAATGACGCTTTGCCGCGAGGGGGACGTAGGTCTTCAGACCCCCAACTATGGTCACCACATCGTCGCTGACGGTCCCAGTCTCCGCTGCGTAGAACTCGGCGGTGTTGAGTATTGCGGCGGGAGTAGCGAGGCTGGGGTCAATCGTCGCGCCAATAGTAATAGTGCCGGAGGAACCTGGACCCAATGCCCCTATGTTGTCCCACGAGTAGGTGTTCCCATCCTTGCTTGAGTAGCTCGGGTCGAAACTGAGGTTTTGCAGGTCGCCTGAAAGCACGTCGGTGACCTTGACCTGGTGGACTGTGGAGCCCGTCTGATTCTGGTAGTCAATCGTGTAGACAATCGTGTCTCCCGGATCCGCGACTGCCTCACTCACCTCCTTCGTTATCCACACCGGGTTCTCGTACTCATCTGCGCCGATGTCCCACAACGCCGTCCCGTCAAGGTTTCCGTCCAGCGGCCGGGGATCCCCTTCAAAGTCCGAGTTGGGCGCGTTGCTGCTGCTCCCCGTGTCGATGCACGGCGAGCCCTCAAGCAGGTGGTAGTCCCCGCCAGCCTGGTTTACAAACCTCGGATCAGCGGAGATGTCATTCGTGCCTGGCGGCAGGTTGACGTAGTTCTGGCCATTGCCCCACACGTCGTTGTTGGACATGACAGGGGCAATACCATTGTAGCGCGAAATGCCGATGCCGTTAAGGGCGATGATGTTGTTGCGAATGATGGGGTTTATGTTGTCCCTGACCACGATCCCCTCGGTGGAGTTGGCCACGATGGTGTTGTTAACAATCTGCGGTTGGGGCTGGGCTGCATAAGGTATCTTGATGTAGATGCCAGCCGCGTAATCGGCGGCCTGGTTATTGGCGATGATGTTGTTCTTGATAAAGGCCGATGATTCCTCTATGAAGAACGCGCCCCCCACCTGCTCGGAACTTTGCTGTGCTATGTTGCCGGTTATGACGTTGCCGTCGATGGTGGGAGCCGATTTCCAGATATGAAATCCTCCACCCCACTTGGCGGTGTTATTGGAGATGGTGTTGCCCTGCAAGATGGCGGTTGCATATATGAGGCTGAGGCCTCCTCCCCATCGGGGATTAACGTTAGCGCTGTTGTTTCTAATGACGTTGCGGAGCAATTGAGCGTTGAGGGGGCGGTTCTCCAGACCCTCCACACACGTCCCGCCGCCTTCCCCAGCTGAGTTGCCCTCGATGATGTTGTCACTGATGATGATGGATCGGTTGTTGTCGTCCCAAATGAAGAGGCCCCCGCCGCGCGTCCAGCCATGCCACGGCGAGTAGTGACCGCTGCCCCCGGTGATTGTGAAGTTGTCGACGATCGCGCTGGCCGACCCTATGTCGATGGTCGCCCCAGCGCCGCGGGCATTGATGATGGTCAAACTGGGATCGCCTTGGCTGGTCCAATCGGCCGGAGAGTAGCCCCCCAGCAAGTTTATGTCTTTCCCAATTATCGTGACCGCTTCGTAGTAAGTACCCTGCGCCACCTTGATGGTGTCGCCGGAAGCTGAGGCATTTATGGCTGCCTGAATGGTCTTGTAAGTGCAGCTGCTACAGACGTGTCGCTCCGCGGCCTGTACGGGAGCGGGGCGCGCCATGGTGAGGCCCAGCGACAGCATGAGGCAAAGCACCCAGATCAGCCCTTGCTGCACAGGCCTGCGCAAGCGCCCACGGCTTCTCGATGAGTCTCTGCCCTCCTTTGTAGAGAGCGCAGCCCCTTGCACTCAACACCGTCCTTCCGTCTGGCGTATGATCTACTACCACTATTATAATAGGGGAAAGCCAGCCTGTCCATAGCAAAACCGTACTATTGACGCCTCAGCATCCGGCGGTAGGCCCAGTGCGATGCCCAGAGTAAGCGTGGTGATGTCAGTCTACAACGGCGAGCGCTTCCTGCGCCAAGCCGTAGATAGTATACTGGCTCAGACCTTCACAGATTTCGAGTTTGTCGTTGTGGATGACGGTTCCACCGACGGCACGGCAGAGATCCTGAAGGGCTACACTGATCCGCGACTGCGCATGATCAGACAGGAGAACATCGGCCTCATCGGGTCCCTGAATCGGGCGGTCGATATCGCCTCCGGCGACTACATCGCCCGCATGGATGCAGACGACATCTCCTCGCCGCGAAGACTGGACCGACAGCTGGAGTGGCTGGAGAGCAAGCCAGGCATTGCTGTGTTGGGAACGCAGGCAGCGGAGATCGACGAGGCAGGCGATACGCTCAGACGGCATTACTATCCCGTAGGCAGCGATGCCATCGCCAAGGCGTTGCTTCGGGGCGCAACCGCGCTCTGCCACGGAACAGTCATGTTTCGACGAGCTTGCTTCGAAAAGGTCGGAGGATACCGACGGCCTTTCGAACATGCTGAGGACTATGATCTATGGCTGCGCATGATCGAGTCCTACGAAGTAGAGAATCTAACCGGTGTGCTTTATCTGAAGAGACTCACCCTGGACTCCGTGAGCTTTGCGCACTTCCTTGGTCAGCAGAGAGGTGCGGCCTACGCCCTGGACTGTGCCCGACGCAGGAGGGCAGGACGACCAGAGCCTGAAAGACCCCCTTCGGCACCGCTTCCCACACCCCAAGAGTCGGCGGATTATCATTGGCATCTTGGGCTAGCCTACGCCGACTTGGGGGACGTTCATAAAGCCAGAGCCGAGTTTCGGTCTGCTCTCTCCAAAAGCAAGGCTGATCCTCACATCTGGTATTCCTACCTCGTGAGCCTTCTTGGCGCGTCCCTCGCGCGAGGAGCCCTCCGGATTGCCAGGGCATTGGCATTCGTTTTTCCGTCATTGCAGAAGGACTCATTGGAGGCCTTCAGACGTTAGATGCCGCAAGCACGCGGTTCCGCAGTTCGTGTCGGGATTCTGCCGTCCACTTTCCGTCCCAAGCACAGACATCCACACAATCGTCGCGCGCACTTGTACTGCACTCCTCAAACTTGCTGAGAAGGGAGAAGTGTGCTATCTTCTGTTTCAAAGCTCTGTGTCATGGCCGGTGAGGAGTGGCGAGGCCACCGTGGCGATGGTGGGACTGAGAAGGAAGCACCATCGCTTCTGGACGAAAAGCGACCGATGGCTTCAAACAGACGGCGCGCCACGGCAGGGCGCTGACTGCCTCGACAGCGACGAGAGGTGCATCCGTGACGAGATGATATCTGGCTGCCCGGCGGAGACTGTGGGTTCGAAGGCCTCGAGAGAGTGGGCCTATGGTTCCGCCAAGAGCAAAGTCACGACAACTCGACGGTGCGGACACCCAGCCATATGCTAGATCGGATTCGACTGCTGGTGGTCATTCCCGCGCACAACGAAGGGGAAAGTCTGGGCAGCGTGGTTGCCCAGGTACGGACGCATGTTCCTTCCGCCGCCATCTTGGTGATCGACGACGGCTCCATCGACAATACGGACACTGTCGCAAGGGAAGCAGGTGCATTCGTTATCAGTCTTCCACAAAACCTGGGCATCGGTGCTGCGACCCAAACCGGTTACATCTTTGCCCATGAGATGGGGTATGACGTTGTCGCGCGGGTCGATGCAGACGGCCAACATGACCCAGTTGAGATAACTAGGCTCGTGTCAACTCTCCTGGAAGAGGGTGCCGATGTCGTTGTGGGATCTCGCTTCGTCGAGGGTGGTGAATACGCGACATCCTTTGTCAGACGGCTTGGAATATGGGTCCTTGCTACTCTGATCTCCCTGATCACCGACCAGAAGGTCACCGACCCCACTTCGGGCTTCCAAGTGATCGATCGAGAGGCGCTCGCTCTATATGCCAATCAATACCCTCACGATTATCCCGAACCTGAGTCGCGCGTGCTCTTGCACCGCGCCGGCCTCAAGGTCAAGGAGGTACCAGTCTCGAGCAATCCGAGACTCGGGGGACGATCCTCGATCGGTGCTCTCGACTCGACCTATTACATGGTGAGGGTGACTATCGCGCTACTTGTCGATCTGCTTCGCGCTGCGCCTCAAGGGAGGAAGCGTCATGGCGAGGGTTGAGATTATCGCTCTATTGGGCTCTCTAGGCCTACTGGCTCTGGTCGTTGAGCTCGTCCGAAGAAGGAAGCTGGGGGAGGCATATTCCCTCTTGTGGTTGCTGACCGGCGTGATTCTCTTGATCCTGTCTCTGTGGCGAGAGCTGCTGGATTTCCTGGCGAGCCTCGTGGGCATCTTCTATCCGCCCACGGCTCTCTTCGTCGTCGGCTTCGGGTTCGTGCTGCTAATCCTCCTACAATTCTCAGTGGCGGTCTCTCGGCTCTCCGACGAGAATAGGAGTCTAATCCAGAGGCTGGCCATACTGGACTGGCGATTGCGCCAACTCGAGAAAGCGCTTAGCGAAGAGGTGGAAGCTGGCTCAGATAGCGACGATACCGATGCAGACAAATAGCTCCAGGAGAACCCAGGTATAGACAGACCAACGCAGATGCGGAACACTCAGCCGCTCCAAAGCCCACCCGCCACCCCAGGCTGATGCTCTGATCATGACCGGGCAGCCGGGGTTCGAGTCCCCCCGTATGTGACGGGGCAGATGACACATCTAAGATTGCAGCGCGCATCCGGCTCAATCTGCAGATGGGTGGGCCAACCCCATGGCCGCTCAGGTTTTGGGTAGATAGACGCCTCGACGAGGATCCAGTTCAGAATCTTCTTGAGGGGCACGTTTTGGAATCGTAAGGGGATGCGATCGAACTCCATGCCCACGCTTCGAGTAGTGAGTGCCCTCGCAGTTCTGTAGGCCCCGCTCGTCAGATCTCGAAGCATGGCAGAATCACCATGTGGTCTATCTTCCTCCCCGTCCAACTATTTGTCGAAATCATCCGCTTGTCCCAGAAGGTTCCGCGCTGCCGCTATCCCGGTGAGCATGGAGTGGTCCATGTTGTTGTAGCGATGCGTCCCGCTGCGCCCAATGGTTTGGAGGTTGTCCACCGTCGCCAGAAAGCGCTGGATGACCTCCAAACGCTCGCGATAACCGCGATCGTAGACCGGATAGGCCTTGGGCTGTCGAAATACAACCCCTCCTACTACTTGCCCAGAGTCGGCGAGTCCTAGACGCGCGAGTTCAGCCGCTGCCAAGTCTATCAGCTGTTGATCGGGCATCGCCCAGATCTCATCCCCCTCATCACAGAAATACTCGAGCCCCAGGCTAGTCTTGCCCTGGTCGGGCA
>Ga0315285_10001249_pt1 | contig 26599 bp, 18 predicted proteins | sample YL17G09_36_MG_FD_203698 | JGI IMG/M metagenome (GOLD analysis project Ga0315285, IMG submission 203698) | Sediment microbial communities from Yellowstone Lake, YNP, Wyoming, USA - YL17G09_36 | ecosystem: Environmental > Aquatic > Freshwater > Lake > Sediment | place: USA: Wyoming | collected... | reverse complement strand
TCGTAAAAAGGCCATATCTGCTGAGAACAGTCGAAAAATCGGTCCTCATAGCGTTGTAGTACTAGGGCGGCCAGATTTTTTGAAAAGATCGGAAATGCAGCATCAACATTTCCTTACCCAGAAGCGCCTTACCTCAATGGAGAAGTTCTAAGAATATATCAACTGAAATAGGGAAAATGGGCAAAGGGCTGAAAAATGGCTACGCGCAAGTCTCCAATGGTAGTCGTATGCCTGTGTCTCTCGCTGCCGTGTTCCCGGTTTCTTGTACCAGCCTTGGCAGTTGGCTGGCCGGTAGCGACTCGACACCAGGGAATCCGGCTGTCAACTGGAGAAAAGAAATGAATGAACTTGGTTCCAAAATTGGCCTTGCTTGCAAGCACAAAGGGGATTCTTTTAGCCATATTGGAAAATAAGTGCTGAAAAGAAGCCGAGATGGTTGTATTCTTAAGGCAGATTTAGCATCTCGGAGAGCCAAAAGCTTAGCGGCGCAGCCAAATGCAAGTCAAATAGCGAGTAGTGGATTATCATAATTTGGAGGTGCTATCATCATGCGTGATGTGTGGTCTTTAATTCTGGTCGCTCAACGAGCCTTAATGGTATTAGCTCTGCTGGGGCTGAGTTCTGGATGCAGTAGCACCAAAGACACTATCGCCGCTGGAATCGGTGGCGTGGCGTTTCTTGCTCACTCGCCGAACAATGAGATTGAGCAGATCTATTACCTGGGCGTGTTTGATCCACAAGAGCAGGTGCCGCCGACGATGTATCGCGTTCGGGTCCGCGGCCAGGCCAGTGCTATCAGTTTCACCCGGTTCGCTTCCGGATGGGTCAAGGCCGATCTTATCGACTCGCTGGGCACGAGCATCGAGTTCGAGAAGGGCTCCGAGTCCGTCAAAATCACAAAGACCGGTGATGATTTGTCCGCATCACTTCGGACCGGGCGTAGACTCATGCTGTTCGGTCCCGAAGGCTTCAGGGAAGCACCCGAGGACCATCGTCTGGTTATCGTGATGGGATCGAACCCTGAAAAGTTTTTCCAGGCCATCGATGAATCGCTCGGCGTGATTTCGCAGGCAAAGATGGAGCAACAGGGCTCAGCACTGAACCGCCTGCTGTTGGGAGAACTGGCGCGCTTGAAGAAAGAACGTGAGAGTCTCGATGATCTGGTCAAGGACGTCGAAGCCGATATGCCGGAACGAAAGGGGGTTGACTAATGCCAGGAACAACGAGAGTACGCTCGATGGTCTTACCCGGAATCCTCATTTCACTAACCGGTTGTGCGGTACTGACGGTCGATGTGGATGTCTACAAAGGGCCCTTGGCCAATCATGAGGATGTGCAGGTCGAGCAGATGGCCGCCATGGCCATCGGTGCCAAGCCTCTGCTTGTTGAACTGCGCGACATGCTTGAGGCAACAGGCCCCGAGGGCGATTCTACCGGGGGGGCTGCCGAGTGGCGACAGAAAAAAACCGCAGAAGGTTGGTACAGACAGGCATATGTACGCGCTCCAGATGGAACCAGCCGTTTTGAAAACCAGAATGCAAACCGCGTCAACGAGATCCTCTGGCTCTACGAAGACCGGAGTGAAGACGAGCAGTATTCCGTATTGGTCCGTCGAGCGTGGCAGGCGGCCAAAGATTACAAGAGGGCCTATGAGATTCTGCGGCCCGATAGTAATGATGCTGAGCGACAGCTCTGGACGCAACTCAAACTCAAACGAAACAGCTTCAAAGACGAGGCCGAATTGCTGATTGGCAAGAAAGACAGCGACCAGGTGAAGGAACTTGCAAAGAAGATCGAGACGCTGCGCCAGGATTACAAGGATTTCTATACGAGAAAGTACCGCGATTGCAAGAAGCTCTTAAAGACTTGGTTCGAGATTCGCGACCTGCTCATAGCGGCGAAGTGCAAGAATCTCGCTACTTTTAGAGACGACCTATCGCTTAAGGAGAAAGACCAGGAGCTTAAGGCCAGTTCAAACGCGGCGTTCCACGCGCTGGCCGAGACGTCACTTGTCGCTTTTCAAGCAGAGCACCTCTTTGGGCTGAGGGATAAGAGAAAAGAGCAATTTGTCGATCACGTTAAGAAAGTATCGAACGCATTTCTTGCCGCCCGCGATGCGCTGGAGCAGCTCTGGCGAGTGGAAATGGAAACGATAATCTGGCTGAGTGATCAGCCTCCAGAGGCCGCCGCCCACTATTATCCGCGAATGCTTGAGATTGCCAAGGCCTCATTAGAAATCGTACAGTCGCGGCATGTCGCGGCGCTGCTGGAGCTTTTACAGCCGCGTGATCCGAACGTGCCTGACGGACTCGAGGAACTGAAGCGTTCCATGGGCGATCAGAAGGCTTTCGAGAAGAAATGGCAACAACCAGATTACGAGGAGGCAGAGAAAAGGCTGTTGAATGAATTCAAGAAGCAGCCGGGCAAAACAGCCAGAAGACTGCTGGATGGGCACACTTACTCTATCCACCAGCTTCTACCACAGACTCTATCCGATAAGCGAGCAGAACTGGAAAGAGGGGGAGCTAAGCCGGACACGACGTATCACATTTGGTATCGGAGTGGCTGGGAATCCGGTTTTGCTCAAGTGCCGTTCGAGGCAGTTGCACCGCCCGAGATGACCAAGCAGGTTGAGAATGCCTTTCCCTGCGGAGCATTTGCCCGAGGCCGACTCGATAAGGGCCTGGAGACACTCATTGAGGAGTACCTACGTCAGGCCAACATAAGCGATCCGTGTGACGATAAACTCGTACAAGCCCGTGAGTGCCTATCCGATGCACTGGTCGGTTTCGCTCAGAAGGTTCTCTTTGTCGCAAACAACAACAGCCTGCTGTCGCCGCCCAAGGACGCGGGGCTTTTCTTGGGTTTGCTCAACGCCATCGTCCGTGGCATAGGTGGAGACAAAAGCAGGGACTGGTTGGTAACAAAATGGACCTATTTGCCGCGCGACGAGGTTTCGGCTTACACACGAGTTCTCCAGGCGGTAGGTAACTCCATTCTGGTCCAGGTTGATGCATTATGTCAGCAGCAAAGGCATAAGAGACAATTGGAGCAGCACGGAGATAGGGAAAGCGATATCCTTAAATACGCTTTATCCAGGGCGGACCCGAATGCTATCTGTCCGAATGTGGCTGTGAAAAGTCCGTTTTCTGAGTCTACCGAGCTGACCGCTAAGGACGTGCGGGACCTGTGGATTACACTGCTGGGATACGAGCATGACCTTGCCCTGCGTGCTGGCAACGTTGGGCGTGCAAAGCAGATTAAGCAGGCTATAAAGGCCGCTGAAGAAAAACGAGCAGGGATGGTTTATATCCGGCCAGCCATGGCGTATCTGCGGACGAGTTTTCCCGCGACGTCGCTGCAGGATAATCCCAATCTGACCTGGGACAATATGCTTGGCGGCCATATGATGCGCAGTATACCATTCGGACCCCAACTGCACGATTTTCTGTATCCCGAGGCGAAACGCGACGCGCGGATTAACGCGGAGATCGATAAACAGTTCTGGCAAAACATCAACCGTGTCCGTGTGGCCGGCGGTGTAGACACCAACTATGTCATTGCCAAGGATGACATCGGCAACTGGTATGTCAAACGCTATTCTGCTAATCCCAAAGATGTCATCAAGTCGGCAAAGAATCTGGCCATGTTCTCTCTGAGCGCCCAGATAAGTGCTGATATGATAGGCGGGCTTAATGCCCTTGAAGACAGGAAGGAAACGAAGCAAGAAACCGGCGCGGCAAAATCCTCTCTCGATCAAGTGTTCAGTAAATATTGTCAAGATTATAAAAGCCGGATACAAGAGGATTATGACGAGTTGGCCGAGATTCTGGAGAAAGAAACGATTAGAAGGCGCATCCAAAAGGCCTGGACCGAAAACCAGGCATTGAAGGATCATATTGGACCCCTTCTAAATGAACTGGCCGATGCGTCTGCTACGTATTTGGAGCGAGCCGGGCAAGACCTACGTTTTCGGCCAAAGACCGAGGAAGAAGATGCTGAGCGAGGCACGAGAATAGTCAAGGCCATCGAGAAAATCAGGCTGTTTCATAACACGCTGGTGCACAGAGTTTTCGAATGCCTCGTTGACGGTCCTGCAAAGGATTTAGAGCAGGCTAAGAGCGCAAGGGACAAGGCTGGGGACCAGGATAAAGCCAAAAGAGAGGCTAACGTTGCGGCAAAGCAGAAGGAATTGGATGAAGCAATCTATGCTGCGCATGTGGCTCAGCGCGAAGTGAGCCGCATCGTGCGCCAGGAGGTGATGCAGATCATCACGAGTCAAAAGGATGCGATCAAAGACTACGAAACCGCCATCATGGTCATAGGCGAATCAGTCAGGCAATGAGTAAATACAGCGGGTAAACGTGCTGAATTCGTAAACGCACCAAAGCTGCAAGAGCTGGTGGGTTGTCCTTCTGGGTCTATATGCCGATTGCCGGGCTGGCGGTGTAGAGTTCGCTATTTCGGGCTGACTGAAATGGGTCATCTGCGGATGCCGACCTTCGAGGGTTTGGTTTGAGTGACACAAATGGGGGCGGATCAGCGGTAACGAAAGCCTTTTTGGACCGGCTGGTACAGGGGCACGCAACTTCGGGGCATTTCGAGCCTTTTTGTGAATTCTCGTCTCACGGCAGTGAGAAAATCACGCTTGTGTAGGGACTAGAGTTCGACAACAATGCCTCCGTCCTCTGATTTCGGATATTTTGAAGTGAAACTCTTTTCACTTCTTGCAGAGACCCTCGACCAGGGCGACGTATACTTAGTCCGGTAGTTGAACCACAGCGTGGGCTTCTGCACGGAACAATATATCACGGCCTCGATTGCAGACTTGTCAGGGTGCTCATGGATCGAACCGTCGGTGCTGACCAGGAAATGTTTTGCATCAATCAGCTTCATCAGATCCTCTGAGATATTGTGCCTGCTACCGTGATGGGACATCTTGACCGCGTCGACCTTCAGCTGTTTCTGTCCGGTGGGGATAAGCTTCCTCAGAGACTCGCAGACGACATCGGCGTGGGCATCGGCCAGGAACAGGCAGCTCTTGCCCTCAAACTCGGCGAGGAAAGCGATGCTGGTGCCGTTTGCCAATGACTGGTCCGTCTTGAGTTGCTTTGTCAGTTTCTTGCTCAGATCGTCCGTGCCGCCGAGGACGCCCTTCACGACCCGGTATTTTTTCATCTCCACCAGTTGCTCCCATGCGGCTTCTAGGTCGCCAGGCTCCAATTTGTATTTTTCGACGTCCTTTGTCCATTTAGCGGCCATCTCCTCCAGCTTCTTCTGGCTCGGTGAAAGCAGCGTGAGCTTCATCCCATCCTTAAGCATCTTTACAGGAGGCGGTTTATTAGGCTCGACAATGACTGCTTTCTTGTTGAATGCCTTGTTCCACTCATCCGGGGCTCGTCGGTTGATGAGAGCACTCAGGAAATCACCCTCTCGGCCTCCGAGTGTTTTCGATTGAACCAGATGGCCCCAGCCGTTAAACCAGATATCCTTTGGCACGAGCGGCCATTGGTCGCGTTTAGCTGCAAGAACCCGGATAATGCCCTCGATATGGTCTGTGTCTACATGCGAGATGACTAACAGTTCCACGCCCTTGTCGCCGTCAGGCAGTTTTCTAAACTTTTCGTCAAGCGCCTCATAAGCTCCGATAGGTCCTCCATCGATCAGGATACGACGTGTGTTCTCGTGTGTCCCATACTCGATCCAAAGGGCGTCGCCCTGCTTTGCAGGCATCATTTCTATTCTAAGGAATGGCCTAGGCATTAGTTCTCCCTTCAGTTCAGTTTCCAGTCCGCATCCCCGAAGGCCACGATGCAAAGCGGCATCAGCATGCCTTGGAGTAACGCCTGTCGCTTGATGGAACGGATCACCTCTCCCAGACGGTCCGGCTGCCCGTTCCCAGACCTCAGTCCTCTAACCAGCATCGTCGCGACCTTTGCGGCGTGCTTTCCGAACACTGTCGCAACGGTGCCAATGACGACCGATGCACCGCACCATCGGAGGCAGGCAACATGACTGCCGTATTCTAGGGCCGTGCCTGTTGTATCGCACCCCAGGAGCGCGACGAGCGGGTAGCTGTCACTGCCCGCTTTGCGAACATACGCCTCCGTGATGTCAATGCTCTCGATCGCCACACCGCCGATCTCCATAGAGGCGTTCTCTCCTTTACCATCGGTATGGGGGAGGGCCAAGAGCACATGAGGATTGAACTTCGCGACAAGATCCGCCCATTGGTCCCAATCTTTCGCCTTTTGCGGCGCGGCTCCCAAGCGGTCTTTGCAGGCGGTCAGCACGGGCTTTATCTCCGCCGCTGTCACCCGTTTGCTGGCTGCAACGACAGCGGTTCCTGATAGGTCGAGCGTATCGCGATCGCGTGTGGGCTCTGACTGTAGGAACATGTCCTTGCCGTCTCGGGCCAGTTCGGGCGTCATCGCGTGCCGCTCGATCACTTTGCTGATGCCCCAGAAACCGAGCGGACACACCTTTCTACTTTTGTCGATCCTGCAGTCGGTCTTGCAAATTCCTTCGCTGAGGGCTTGTCGCCACGACGGACAAAGTGTTGCGTTTTTCTTGGGTGTCTCGCAGTCATAGATAAACTCGATAGGTATCAGCGCGTCGCTCCGCGTGCTTACGACCTGAATATACTCTTTTGCTGCGATGCTCGGCCGATTAGTGGGTGCCTGGAGTTGCTCCGTAACAATATTGCCGTAAAGAAGGCGCCCAATGCGTGCAAGCTCGACTAGCAGTGCCTGGTTGTTTTGGGAATCAAGGCCGCCGCTGTATTCTTCCACGACTTTTGCCACTCTGCTGAGCTTTGAGTTTATGCTCAACGTTATCTTATCGAATGCCTTGAGGTCGGTGACCCAAGCATGGTCTTCAGAGATCGCAGTCAGCCGGTGACGGTGATCCGAAGTGTGGTTGAACACAAAAGCAAGATCGAACTGACGCCGACCTTCAAGGTCGCCTATATGCGCCCGCACGGGCAGAAAATCGGTAAAGGATATCTTGTCATCATTGGCTATCTCACGTTCATCTCCCACTGCCCTGCCCTTTAGCACAGCAGTTTGCAAAACGCGCCCTCGGTGCAATACGGTAATTCGCCCTTCAAAAATCGCATGCTCTCCTGGCTGAACACGAAACTCGCATGCAGTGCTCGGGCCAGACCGGGGAAGCTTGATAAACTTGCGCAGGGCCTCTCTCAGGTGATTCGGTTCAGTCAGAACGACGGTCAGTCGCCACTCATCGCGGTCCTTCGGAAGTTTTTCCTCTGGAAATCCTTCTTCAAGAGTCACCCATTTCTCATCAGGCGGACCGATCCGCACGCGTATGAGCGTCGGAACACCTTTTAGGAACGCCCGCCGCTCTTCAACAAGCTTTCCTTCTTTTTTGATGAATATCTGCTCCTGCAGGAACCGTTGTTGCTGCTTTTCCTCAACGACCTGACTTTCTGCAAGATCGATCGCTTCAGCTATTTCCTTAATAGCTGTGGCACCGCGTGTCTCACTGTAAAAGTCTATTGCTTTCTTATGTTCCTTGAGCCTCTTCACAATACCCACTGAGTCAGCTAAGTCGCGTCCGACCATGACTCCCGCGGTGCGCATGCGCTTGATGGTACCCGGCATTATCTTCGGTCGTGCGTCTTGGGGAAGGTCCAGGAGTCGGCTGTGGATCTTCTCAAGGACGTGCTCAAGCTGGAAACTGGCAAGATCACTACTCAGAAAGATGACCGGATCCGTCGGATAGCTTTTCGTGAACGCCTCAGAGACAGCAACATCGACAGGCTGGTTATGCGAGAGATTCTCGACAAAGCGGTTAACAGCATCCCCCAGAACTCTGTCCGTTACCGTGGGGTTAAGAAATACGAGTCCGCTCGCACGGGCTTCTGCTGCAATGGCGGAGAGCCGCTGGCTCATGGCAGCAAGGTCGTCCTCGAATGTTCCGCGTACGATAAACAGATTGGTCTTCTGAGGAACGGGGGTTTCCAGCAATGTCTTAAGCAGTTGACTGCTGCTTCCTGTGAACAGCAGAACATCGCAGTTGGCATTCTCGCGATCAATCTGAACAGAGCTGGCAAGCTCATTCGACGGCCAAGAGGAGCGTGCACTTTGGACGCTTTCTTTAGCTGCATTGCCTGGCAGATATCCCAAGCGAAGCGGCCACTTCAAGTGAGGACATGCCTGAGCAGTATCAAAGACGATATGGGCAGCTCCTACAGCGGGGCTCGCCTCGAATAGCATGTGAAACCAGGGGCTTACTCCTTCCGTCACGGGATAGCTGAGGATCTGAACGCGGGGCGCAATGGCTGTACCGTCAACAATGTCTGTCCACGCTCTCGCGACTTGCCATGGATTCAGATCGGATAGAACGACTCTTCTGTCATTTCCGACCTGTGCGGGCTGGTCCCGATTCGCAAAGCGCCACGGAAGCAGCTTATCCTTCTCTTGCGCTCGTCTGAGAGCTGCTAAGAGCACGTCTTGCAGCTCTGACCGATCTTTCACAAAATACTGTGCTGCAAGGACGCCAAGAACAAGGAATGCGTTTGCGAATTGCCTGTCGTCAAGCTCCAGTCCCCACCTTTGCCAAAATCCAAATTCACTCATGTTAAACTCCTTGCTCGCAGGTCTGTACTAGTATCACGGACTAAAAAGTAAACAGTCCCATTGGTAGTGTCAAGGATGTTTCGCTTTTTGTCACTGATCGGGTCAAAACCAGCCAGTCATGCCTTCATTCTCATTATGAAAGGGGGAATTACTATCCATAGTTCAATCCCGGACCTAAGTAGGAACGCAAAATGATTCATATAAGAAGTCCCAGAGCCCCTGGCAACCCACGGGGACGGAGTCTGTGGTACATCCGTGGTGACCGTGGCCGCTTAATTCTTAGGTTAAGACCGTGGGGGCGCGACCAAGAATCCTTTTAGAGTCAGAAGGCGCATCGGCGGCCTGAATGTTGATTGTTTTTCTAAAAAATCTGCAAAATTCGTGGACACCAGGCAGCTCACCAACCCCCATAAGACTCTCTGCTGGAGTCGACTATCGAAACCACAAGGCGGCTCTGTATCCTTTGCCAGGTAGGCTAATTGGAAAACAACCGTCACCTGTTTGGCTGCCTTACTCGTCTGGAATTCGCTCCGGCTCTGTAGGCGGCCGGCCCACATCTCGACTCTACCTGTTGAAAAATGGGTCTGAATTCTGTCTGGAGGTTTTAATAGCGGGGGCAGGATTCGAACCTGCGACCTCCGGACTAAAAAACTGCGTGCCGGGCAAGAAGAACTTCTCACCACTGCCAGGAGACAGAAACCTCTCGCCGAGAAGGCTCAGGAGGGTTTGCGGCTTGTAGATACGCGGATCGGCCAGGCCACTGGGCCGTTGACGCAGTTAAATAACCTTGAGAGTTTCATTGAGGGGAAGCCTGAGCGGTCGATGTAAAATACGTGTTAAGTAGATTTACAGGCTGACTTTTTGGGTAGCAGTAAAAGAGGTCAAACATAAGATTGTGAACAGTGAGAAAGGAAAACAAAAATGGACATAAAGGCTCTGAAAAGGGAATTTGACGCCTTGGACGAAACGCTCCGGCGGCACTTTGGGACCCTTGAAAATTTCGTTACTTACAAACGGGCTGGTGCGGGAACGTTCTTCGATCCCCATTTCTGTTTTAGCAATGACGGATCGGGCATAGCAGTGGAGACGACCGTAAAATTTGACGAAGGCACTGCGACAGACGAGCAACTCAAAGAGCACTTCGTCGAGACTCAGCAGTTGCAGGACGAGTTCAGGGATAGCGGATGCTATTTGGCCCTTGTCCATTACCAAAGACGGTGCGCCGAAAAAGAGGAACGGAGGGCGAGGCGGCACGAGGCAAAAGAGGCCCGGGCAAAAGTCCATGCGGAATTGGTCGGCCAAACTTAGACATGAGACCGCCAAGGTGCTGACGATGGTGAGTGCGTCTATTGGCCGCCCGGCGGATAGGAGAGTTAGTGCCAGAAAGCGAGCGTGGCGGCAAGCCAGACAGGGGAAGCAATGGCCAAACTTCGGCTATTGATTTGCCTCACCAACGTCTCTCGGAGTTCCGCAAATTGGCGGAGATACCGCTGAGGAAATTCAAGAACCGTATCGAGGTGCCACTATCTGACCGGCGCGAGCGGAAAGAACTGCGTGCTGAACACCTGCAGCAATTCAGGCAATCGAAGTGACATCTTTTTTTGTCATACCGCTGCAGCTTTTCATGGCAGTGGCGGGAAACTCCTTACTTGAGACCGGCTGAGTTTCGACAAGGGACTCGGCCGGGTCTTATTCCAGAAAACAGGGTATCGTTCGTAGCCTGGGTGGGATTGAGATCGGTCCTCTTAGATCTTGTGCCTGCCTCTGAGGACATGCTTGACGCAGAGATTTTGGGTATATGGGATTTTGGGCAGAGATGCTTCTTTGACGATGGGGTAAGAAGCCTCGTAGCTTTCGATTTGGGGCGTCTGGTTGGCCGCGTGGCGCGCTAGAAGGCCAAACTCGACAATATACCAAGTCAGTCGATGAAGGGTCGAACTGACGCATCTTCTTTTGCCTTCCGCCGCTGAATTTTCATAACGGCCCGGGTTGGCACGAGTTCCTGCTCGCATACTAGCACCTCGACTCACATCTGTGTGGCAGCATCGGATTGATAATCCGATGGCCCAAAATTATAAACCCTTTTGACAAAGCAACTTACAGACACCCAAAAAAGGCCCTTACAAACATGCTTGCAAACAAAACCCGAAAAAGGCCCAAAACATCGCTGATGCTACTGGCAACGCAAAGCCTTTTGCTAGGTCAAGGGGGGAGGGGTATCAAAATCTCTGACAAGATCGTTGCGGAGACCGCTGGCGGACCGGCGCGCATCTTTTCGCGGGTTTTGATAGAGGGGTGGTGACATCAAAAAACGCCGCAAAGCGGCCAAGAAAGGCCTGGAAAGGCACCGATCAAACCCAGCAAACCCGGCTGAGGGTGCTGTCCGAAAGGAGTTTTAGGGTCATTCGTGCCAGCTATTCTAGTCGAAAAAGTGGTCAAAAATTAGCAAAAATACGTAGTTTCCACAATTGCAACAACGAGCATTTCTTGTTTGAGTATTAAGGCGTGGACGCTGAGTCCGTCTACGCATAGGGATATGCGGCCCTGATGTTCATTTTTTGGCTTTGCCTTGCGTGGTTTGGCGTCCGAAACAGCCTTGACTGGGATAGCGGCAAATGGTAATATTTAGATGGTCCACATCTTGCGTAAGCATTCGAGAGACAAAAAAATGGCGGACAAATTACCGGTCATGATGGACAACAGGGGGAAAACGCCGTTTTGCGCACGCTGGCGCTCGTCGCTTGAAAAGCCGTTCGGTACATGTTTAGCCTGGGGTAGCGGCAAGAGGGAGTCGAAGTGAATCGCTCTGCACCTTCCGCTGACCGTGGTGCAGAAGAAAGGTGACGCATGAATAACAACAACCTGAACTGGATTGCTAACTTTATCTGGGGATCGCGGACGATGTCCTGCGGGACATTTACGTACGCGGCAAGTACCGAGACGTGATTCTGCCGATGACCGTCATCCGCCGGTTGGACGTTCTCCTTGAGCCGACAAAGCAAGCCGTCCTTGAGAAGAGGGCCTTTCTCGATAAGCATGGTGTTTCGGACCAGCGCATCGCGCTAGCCCAGGCTTCTGGACAGGCCTTCTACAACACCTCACCCTTTACCCTCCGCGACCTCAAGGCACGCGCCAGGCAACAGCAGCTCGAGGTCGACTTTGAGGCTTACCTCGATGGCTTCTCGCCCAACGTTCAGGAGATCCTGGACAAGTTCAAATTTCGCAACCAGATCCCGACTCTCGTCGAGACCGACATTCTCGGTAGCCTGATCGAAAAGTTCTTGGACCCATCCATCAACCTCAGCCCCAATCCGGTGTACGACTCCGACGGCAATGTCCGCCTTCTCGCGCTGGACAACCACGCGATGGGTACGATCTTCGAGGAGCTTATCCGCCGATTCAACGAGGAGAACAACGAGGAGGCCGGTGAGCACTTCACGCCCCGCGATGTCGTGAGGCTAATGGCCAAACTGGTCTTTTTGCCCATCGCCGACAAGATCGTATCCGGCACCTATCTCGTCTATGACGGAGCCTGCGGCACCGGCGGGACGCTGACTGTGGCTGAGGAGACGCTCGCGGGCTTGGGCAAGGAGCACGGCAAGGAAGTGTCCATCCACCTCTACGGCCAGGAGATCAACCCGGAGACGTACGCGATAACCAAGGCCGACCTTCTGCTCAAAGGCGAAGGCCAGGAAGCAGAGAATATGAAATTCGGGTCAACGCTCTCCACTGACGCCTTTCCTACACACGAGTTCGACTTTATGCTCTCCAACCCGCCCTACGGCAAGAGCTGGAAGACCGACCTTGAACGCATGGGTGGCAAGGGCGACATCCGGGACCCTCGCTTCGTCATCTAGCACGCCGGCGACCCAGAGTTCAGCCTCATCACCCGCTCCAGCGACGGCCAGCTCATGTTTCTGGTGAACAAACTGAGCAAGATGAAGCGGAACACGCCTTTGGGCAGCCGTATCGCCGAGGTGCACAACGGCTCGAGTCTGTTCACCGGTGATGCCGGTCAGGGCGAAAGCAATATCCGCCGCTGGATCATCGAAAACGACTATCTGGAGGCCATCATCGCGCTGCCGCTTAACATGTTCTACAACACCGGCATCGCAACTTACATCTGGGTGCTCACCAATCGCAAGCCGGAGCATCGCAGGGGCAAGGTCCAGCTCATCGACGCTACGCAATGGTTCAAACCCCTGCGAAAGAACCTGGGCAAGAAGAACTGCGAGTTGTCCGAGGAGGACATCGCCCGCATCTGCGACACGTTCCTCGCCTTCGAGGAAACCGAGCAGTCGAAGATATTCCCCAACGGCGCCTTCGGTTACTGGAAGGTGACGGTCGAACGGCCGCTGCGCGTACGCGGCGTCGAGCCGGGCAAGGTTTATGCGCCGAAAGAGATCAAGGCGTTCAGGGCTGAGGGCCGTGTGGATGAGACTGGCGTTCCCATCATCAAGAAGGTTCACAAGCCCGGCAAGGCCGAGGCCGACCCGCTGCATGGCCGGTACGAAGTGAAGCTCGACGGCAAACCGCATATCGTCGAATACGAACCCGACACCGACCTGCGCGACAGCGAGCAGGTGCCGCTCTTGGAAGAAGGCGGCGTCGAGGCCTTCTTCCGCCGTGAGGTGCTGCCTCACGTGCCGGACGCCTGGATTGACGAGGAAGCCACCAAGATCGGCTACGAGGTCAGCTTCACTCGCTACTTCTACAAGCCACAACCGCTCAGCACGCTGGAAGATATCCGCGCCGACATCTTGGCGCTGGAGAAAGAGACCGAAGGCCTGCTCGGGCAAATCCTCGTAGAGACAGAGGGCGGGCAATGAGCGTGAAGCTGAAGCCCTATCCCGCGATGAAGGACTCCGGCGCGCCGTGGCTGGGAAAGGTGCCGGAGCATTGGGAAACCTGGAGGCTGAAGTACCTCCTACATGAGCGTGACAGCCGCTCCGCGGACGGCAGGGAGCAACTCCTTTGCGTATCGCAGTACACCGGGGTCACTCAGCGCCTCTCCAGTGATGGTACCGAAGAGCCGGACACACGCGCGGCATCACTTGTCGGCTACCGGCGAGTTCAGGCAAACGAGCTGGTAGTCAACATCATGCTCGCTTGGAATGGAAGCATGGGCGTCTCGCGCTACGATGGCATTGCGAGTCCTGCCTACTGCGTCTACCGTTTCGTACCGAGCGCGAACCCGTGGTACTTCCACCATCTGCTCAGGTCGCCGACCTACAAGGCCCACATCAAAACAGTCTCAACGGGGGTCGTGGAGAGTCGACTGCGTCTGTACTCCGACGATCTGTACAAAATTGAGGCACTGCTTCCGCCACTTCCCGAGCAATCCGCCATTGTCCGGTTCCTCGACCACGCCGACCGGCGGATCCGGCGCTACATCCGCGCCAAGCAGAAGCTGATCAAGCTGCTGGAGGAGCAGAAGCAGGCCATCATCCACCGCGCCGTCACCCGCGGCCTCGACCCCAACGTCCGCCTTAAGCCCTCCGGCGTTCCCTGGCTCGGCGACGTGCCGGAGCATTGGGAGGTGCGCAAACTGCGTTCGCTGTTCCGTCGACATGGAAGCGGGACAACGCCAGCAGGCGACGCCTACTACGGGGGCGGCATTCCGTGGATCATGACGGGCGACCTCACCGATACTGTGGTCTCCGAGACCAAGCGCTCCGTGACGAAGCAAGCCCTCATGGATGTCAGCGCACTGCGGCTGTATCCGGCAGGGTCACTCGCGGTGGCAATGTACGGGGCGACGATCGGGAAGACTGGCGTTTTTGGCATGGAGGCCTGCACCAATCAAGCCTGCTGCGTCCTTGCCCACCCTCTCGCCACTGTCAACGTGCGGTTCGTCCAAGCCGTCGTCGTTATGGCCAAGGGGCAGCTCATACAGCAGAGCTACGGCGGGGGGCAGCCGAACATAAATGCGGAGATCGTTCGCTCGTTGCGGATACCAGTGCCGACGCGAGACGAGCAAGACCACATCACGCGCGCCATCAGCGACAAAGCGGCGGCGCTTGACGCGGCCAGTCAACGTGCCTCCGCCGAGATCTCGCTCCTCCGCGAATACCGCACCCGCCTCATCGCCGACGTAGTGACGGGCAAGGTGGACGTGCGCGAGGCGGCGGTGCTCCTGCCCGATGAGGCCGAAGAGCCAGAATCCTTGGACGAAGGCGAGGCCACTGAAGCAGAAGAAATGACCGATACCGAGGAGGCTGTCGATGCCAACGACTGACACGAGCGAAAAAGGTCTGGAGACCCTGATTGTCGAAAGCCTCGTCAACGAGGCAGGTTACCTCGAGGGCAACTTCAACGACTACGACCGTGAGTACGCGATGGACCTGGTGCAGCTCGCGGCCTTCCTGCACGCGACGCAGCCGGAGGTGGCCGACGCGCTGGATGTTGGCAATGCCAGCCCCACCCGGCAGAAGTTCCTCGCCCGACTGCAAGGCGAAATCGCCAAGCGCGGCATCATCGATGTGCTGCGCAAGGGCATCAGGCACGGCCCAGCGCAGGTGGACCTCTTCTACGGTACGCCTACGCCGGGGAACGTTAAGGCTCAGGAACTGTACCGCGCCAACATCTTCAGCGTCACTCGGCAGCTCCGCTACAGCAAAGACGAGACGCAGCTTGCCCTTGACCTGGACCTGTTTATCAACGGCCTGCCTGTAGCTACCTTCGAGCTGAAGAACCGCCTCACTAAACAGACCGTGGAAGACGCAGTTCAGCAATACAAACGCGACCGCAATCCGCACGAACTGCTCTTCCAGTTCGGACGTTGTGTAGTTCACTTCGCCGTGGACGACCAGGAGGTACTCTTTTGCACCCACCTTAAGGGCAAGGACTCCTGGTTCCTGCCTTTCAACAAAGGCTACAACGATGGCGCGGGCAACCCACCCAACCCCAATGGCCTCAAGACTGACTACCTGTGGCGCGAGATTCTCACCCGGGAGGGGCTTACGGACATCCTTGAGAACTACGCCCAGATAACCGAGAAGAAGGGTGAAAAAACGGGGCGCAAGAAACGGACGCAAATCTTTCCCCGCTACCACCAGCTTGACGTGGTGCGCAAGCTATTGGCGGCCGTTAAGGACGCGGGGGCAGGGAAGAGATACCTGATTGAGCATTCGGCGGGCAGCGGGAAGAGCAACTCAATCGCTTGGCTGGCCTACCAACTTATCGGGCTGAAGCGAGAAAGTAGGGCGGTCTTCGACTCGGTGATTGTCGTCACCGACCGGCTTGTGCTTGACAGGCAAATCCGCGACACCATCAAGCAGTTTGCTCAAGTGTCATCGGTTGTGGGTCATGCGGAGCGCGCCGGGGACCTGCGCCGCTTCCTGGCCGAGGGCAAGAAGATAATCATCACCACCGTCCAGAAGTTCCCGTTTATACTGGATGAAATCGGGAGTGAGCACCGGGGGCGCACTTTTGCCATTGTCATCGACGAGGCACATTCAAGCCAGGGTGGCAAACTTGCAATGGCGGTGAATATCGCCCTGGGGCCGGATGCCGACTACGAAGATGCCATTAACGCCATTATGGAATCACGCAAGATGCTCGCCAACGCCAGCTACTTTGCCTTCACCGCCACGCCCAAGAACAAGACGCTGGAGATCTTTGGCGAGCCGTACTCAGAGGGCGACAAGGTCAAGCACCGGCCCTTCCATAACTACAGCATGAAGCAGGCAATTCAGGAACGCTTCATCGAGGACGTGCTGAAGCACTATACTCCGGTGGAGAGCTATTACCGGCTGATGAAAACGGTGGAGGACGACCCGGAGTTTGATGTTAAGAAGGCGCAGAAAAAGCTGCGGCGCTACGTGGAGTCCCACGAACATGCCATTCGCGAGAAGGCCGAGATCATGGTGGACCACTTCCATGAAAAGGTGCTGGCCCGGCAGAAGATCGGTGGTCAAGCGCGTGCGATGGTGGTCACCAGCGGCATCGAGCGGGCGATTCAGTACTACCACGCCTTCGTGGAGTATTTGCGCGAGCGCAAGAGTCCGTACAAAGCTATAGTGGCCTTCTCCGGCGAGCACGAGTGGGGCGGGCAGAAGGTAACGGAAGCTTCGCTCAATGGGTTCCCCAGCAGCAAGATAGCCGACAAGATTCAGGAAGACCCGTACCGGTTTCTGATCTGCGCCGAGAAGTTCCAGACCGGCTACGACGAACCGCTGCTTCACACGATGTATGTGGATAAAATCCTATCCGGCATCAAGGCCGTCCAGACGCTATCACGCCTGAACCGGGCACACCCGCAGAAGCACGATACATTCGTCCTGGACTTTATGAACGATGCGGACACGATACAGGCCTCCTTCGAGCCGTATTACCGCACCACAATCCTCAGCGAAGAGACAGATCCGAACAAGCTACACGACCTGAAGGCTGCATTGGACGGATACCAGGTCTACGCTTGGCCGCAGGTCGAGGAACTCGTAAGACTATACCTGGACGGCGCTGACCGAGACCAGCTCGACCCGATCCTGAATGCATGCGTTGCCACGTATAACGCGGAGCTGGATGAGGATGGGCAGGTGGACTTCAAGGGCAAGGCCAAGGCCTTTGTCCGGACTTACGCCTTCTTGGCTTCGATACTGCCGTACACAAATGCCGAATGGGAAAAGGCCTCCATCTTTCTGAATTTCCTCATCCCCAAGCTGCCCGCTCCGAAAGAGGAAGACCTGTCGAAAGGTATCCTGGAGGCGATCGATATGGACAGCTACCGGGTGGAAGTTAAGATGTCACTAGACATTGCGCTTCCTGACCAAGGTGGCGAAATCGGGCCGGTGCCAACGAGCGGTGGTGGCAGAAAACCGGAGCCGGAGCTTGATATTCTAAGCAACATCATCAAGGCGTTCAATGACCAGTTCGGCAACATTGACTGGAAAGATGCTGACAAGATCCGCAAGGTCATTAGCGAGGAGATCCCCGTGAAAGTAGCGGCTGACCAGGCTTATCAGAACGCCATGAAGAACTCCGACAAGCAGAACGCGCGGATCGAGCACGACAAGGCGCTGCAGCAGGTTATCGTCGATCTCCTGACTGACCACACCGAGCTGTTCAAGCAGTTCAGTGACAACCCCAGCTTTAAGAAGTGGCTGTCGGACTCTATTTTCTCAGTGACATATCAGACGCCGACGGGACAAGCCCTTCAATGAAGACCTTGCCCGCGTCTTTGATTTTGCTGATGAAGCAGATTGACGAGGTAATCGCCTTGCATAGCGGCTGGCCCTTCGGTGGTGCTCAGGGCAGGCTGGCCAATCCGATAGGGCAAGATGGATAGCAGAGTGTTTGAAGGAAGAAGAATCGAAAGGATTTGCAGTTCAATTGTGGAGGGACCCCCATGCCACAACATCGAAGTCTGACGCTTGAGAAGTTGGTGAAGGCCATTGACCCGAGTCTGTTAGAACGGTACTTCACTGAAAAGCTACGGGGGAGAGGAGACTTGCCATTTCGGATCATCATGGATTGGCCTGCTATCGACTACCGCCTGGCGCCATGGCTTGTCAATAAAATGAAAATTTTTAGAGAGAGGAAATTCTATGTGGCGGAATTACTCACCGAAGACATTCCTGCGACAGACGCCTAACAAGGTGTTGAAAGAATACTTTGCCCGCAGGAATGTGTTGGCAGATGTTGACTTTGATTCTCTGGCTGAAACCGAAATCGAGCCTATTGCACAGGCACTTGACGCGCTACCCGAAAAAGAAAGGACAGAAATCGAGGCCGACTTTCACCAGATCAATGAAATGGCATGTGCATTGGGCGTGTGGATTATTGTCGAAGAAGCAAAATTTCCCACTCATGGCTTAGATTTTTCAGAAACTTTTGAGCAGATGAAGAATCATTATGAAAGGGCCTTCTGGGTGTTTCTTAATCACCCGATGGTCTTTGAAATTGCCTCTGAACTGGCCTATATGGATAGGGCTGGTGGCTGGAGACAACGTTATGTTGGAGAGGGACTGAAACCGGCTGTCGAGCCGGAGGACCTGGAGAACTTAGCGATAGCCGTAAGCCAGTTCTATAGAAGGCAAGGACGAGGGTATCACTGCAAAATAGACAACTATCTCAGGGACAACCCTGAAAGGCACTGCTACTTTGCATATCCTGAAGACTACGCAACTACCGACATCGGCTACGATGAAACCGGCAAATTCTTCCACTGGCCAAGAAAGCCAGCCTTTGAAGTGATATTTGTCTATCGGCCCTACAGCGGCTTTCTGGAAGTGAGTGCAAAAGGTAGAAAGGACGAGATAGAAAAACTCCAGGAGGTCTTCTGCCAGAACATACTTGGACTGGACAGGTTGCCGGATGAGAAAGGCAAACCCTACGACTTATCAAAGCTTAAGGACAAGGACTTCGCCTTTCGCAGAGACCCTCAGGACGGGATTGAGAAGGTCACAATCAAGTCGCTGCGTCTGGATTTACCAGGAGGGGGCAATCGCCGCGTAACTTTTGAGGCAAGCTCACCACGTGCAGAGCAGCCGGTTCATACACTGATTGAGCAGGCGTTGAATACGGCCAAAGTGCCCCTCGACACAGCTTTGGTTGCAAAAGCCAAGCTGCAATTCAAATTCGCTTCGAGAGAAGGCAAGAGGGGCAAGTCACTGACTTTTGAAATATCCATTCCTGACCGATGCACTTTGAAGGACGATCCGCTCGACCAGATTGCCAAGAAGTATATTGAGCAGTGGGGGCTTGTAAGTGGATAAATTCTTGGAACAACTGGCTCGCAGAGTTCAAGTGCCAGATGCTGATGTTGTCACGGGCGATGAGAGTAGAAACTGGCCAAAAGGCAAGCTCGATGAGTTAATCTCGGCAGGGATACTAACAGAAATCGAGCACGCAAACGGCGTTACCTGCGACCAATGCGAAGAGAACTGCTATATCGAGCCGGATATAAGAACCTATCTCGATAGAAGCAAAACAATCGGAGTTTTTGTCTGTACCCGCAGGGACGATATTGGCCGAGTCCCAATTGACCTTAACCGACTTCGACAGTGGCAAATCGACAAGAAAAAGTTATGGAAGTTAGTCTATGGGTTCGAATCAGAGTGGCAAGTCCCCTGGGACGAAACTAATACTGAATATTTCTCATTGAAAGAAGCCGTGAATCTTGCAAACGACGACTCAATAACCGTTAGGAGTATGAGCCGACTGTTAGAAGACCTTGAATTTCCCATCCGGCGTATGCACAAGGGAAGGCGTTGTAAGGTTCATATAGCCGATTTGCGGAAGTGGTTGCAATATGCACAACACGGTAAGATAACCGATAAGGCCATTGATAAGTATCTCAATGGCACAAAAAAGCGGAAGGAAGCTACCAGAAAAAAGGAAGGCAAGGTCATAGATTTATAATGTGCTTTTACGATTATCAAATGAATGAACTGGGTAGGACTATCGATGACATCCAACTATGCTGTCATAAAAAAGGAGAATGAGCAGCGCTACGGCACGGACATCGGCCGCATCGGCAAGATGTTGCTGGCAAACCTCTATGCCGATCGGACTCATTTCATCTTTGAGCTTCTTCAGAACGCCGAGGACGCCATGGCCCGACGCGGTAGATGGCAAGGAAGCCACGCGGTTCAATTCACCCTCTCGAAGGTTGCGCTTCGGGTTCTGCATTTCGGGGAGCCGTTTGATGAGCGGGATGTGCGCACTATCTGCAATATCGCGGAGACCACGAAGGACCTGACCGACATCGGCAGTTTTGGCATCGGCTTCAAGTCGGTGTACGCTTTCACAGACCTGCCTGAAGTTCACTCTGGAGAAGAAGGCTTTGCGATTGAGAACTACGTCTGGCCTACCCCTGCCCGACTAATAGACCGACAACCGGATGAGACCGTTTTTCTTCTGCCACTGCGACCGCAGGACACCACTGCTTTGGACGATGTTACCGATGGTTTACGCAAGCTTGGACCCCAAACGCTGCTGTTCCTGCGCCAGATCGATGAGATCGCCTGGAGCGTCGAGGGTGGTCCTTCTGGCCTGTACCTTCGCAGCGAACCGGAGACGATTGGTGAAAACGTCCGCCAAATCACCGTGATCGGCCAGGAACAAGGCAGGACCGATATCGAGGAAACGTGGCTGGTCTTTTCCCGTCCGGCGAAGACCGACGGAGGTGCCGTCGCCGGCCAGGTGGAGATCGCGTTTTCGATCACACAGGACAAAGAATCCCACCAGCGGTCGGTTCAGGCAGTCAGCGATTCTCCCCTTGTCGTCTTCTTCCCAACCGTGCGTCAGACCCACCTCGGCTTTCTTGTGCAAGGGCCTTACCGAACGACGCCAAGCCGGGACAACGTGCCGCGAAATGATCCGTGGAATCAGCACCTCGTTAAGGAGACGGCGGCACTCCTCGTAGAAGCCCTGCGATCGTTGCGCGACTTAGGCTTCCTCTATGTCGGCGCTTTGAACAGCCTGCCACTGGACCGGACGAAGTTCGGCGAAGACCAGATGTTCGCAATGCTGTTCAATGCGGTTCGGGAGGCACTGTCCGCTGAGGCCCTTTTGCCTCGTTTCGGGGGAGGCCACGCTTCGGCGAAGAGCGTTAAGCTTGCCCGAACCCAGGAGCTGCGCGAGTTGGTCAGCGCGGCGCAGCTCGGCGCACTCTTTGAGGAGGGTAGGGAGACCTTCTGGCTCAGTGAGGACATTACCCAGGACCGCACGCCAGAGCTTCGCCAGTATCTCATGCGCGAGCTTGACATTGCAGAGATTACGCCGGAGACGCTCCTGCCCAGACTTGATAAGACATTTCTGGAGGCCCAGCCCGACGAGTGGATTGGTCGGCTCTACGAGTTCCTAAACGGGCAGCCCTCACTTCACCACCGCTTGTGCGATCTGCCGCTGATTCGACTCGACGACGGCACGCAGGTGGTCCACCGCTCGGACGGCCAGCCGCAGGCATTCTTGCCAAGCGGGATCGAAACCGGCTTCCCCACCGTTCGTCGGACGGTATGCGCGACAGACGGGGCTCGGCAGTTCCTCCAGTCTCTCGGCCTGACCAAACCCGACCCCGTAGATGATGTTATCAGGAACGTGTTGCCCAGGTATCGAGCCGAGGACGCGCGCGTCACCAACGCGGACTATGGTGCCGACATTCGCCGCATCCTGACGGCCTTCGGCACGGACTCGAAGATGCAGCGAGACAAGTTGCTTGCGGCCTTGCGCAACTCCTTCTTCGTAAGAACCGTGGATGCCGGGGGCGGTGCGAAGAGGTGGGCCAAGCCCGACGAGGTGTACCTGGCGACAGAGCGTCTAAGGGAGCTCTTCGGAGGTGTGTCGGGTGTCCTCCTTGTGGATGATTCCTACGAGTGCCTCAAAGGCGAGGACGTCCGCGACCTGCTGGAGGCCTGCGGGGCAACCCGGTATCTGCAGCTTGTGACCGCCGATTCGAACTTGACATGGAAGCAGCGTCAGGAGATCCGTGTTGCCGCAGGTTGGGAGAGCTGCACCTGGGATGAACCCGTCCAGGATCATACGCTGCGCGGACTCGACCTACTGCTCAGTGTGCTGCCAAGGCTCGATGTCGAAAACCGTCGGAATAGGGCTGCTTTGCTTTGGGAGGCATTGGGCGACGTAGAAGACCGACGTGGCACGGGCAGTTTTTCTGGAACGTACCGGTGGACTTACCACCGCCAGCGGAGCGCTACCTTCGACGCCGCCTTTGTACGACAACTGAACGAGACCGCTTGGGTGCCAGACGGCAACGGCGACTTGCAGCGGCCTGAGTTCGTCATCTTCGATACGCTCGGCTGGAAACCAAACCCGTTTCTACTTTCGAAGGTTCGGTTTAAGCCACCGATTATCGAGACCCTTGCGAGGGAAGCCGGTATCGAGCCGGGCGTGCTTGACCTGCTTAAGAAGCTGGGCGTGACCAGTGAAGCAGAACTCAAGGCCCGACTCGGGATTAAGGACGAAGCGTCGGAAACCGGGGAAGAAGAATCGGTGCAATTTGCGGAAGAGGGGAATGGAGCGAGTTCCCGTTCATCGGAAGGTGAGGGTGGGAGCTCGCGGGAAGGTGCTGGTACGGCGACTGTTGGTGTTAAAGAAGGTGCCGCCGGCAAGACTATCCGTGATGACCGCGATAGAGCGCCAGCCCCCGCAGGCGAACGCCAGTTCATCTCTTACGTCGCCGTGCGTCCAGATGAAGAGGAGCCTGACACGGACAGGTTGGACCAAAGGGCTCGGATGGCGCTGGAGGAGAAGGCGATTCAGTTCATCCTCCAACGCGAGCCGCAATTGCACCGCACGCCCACCCACAATCCAGGCTACGATCTGTTCGAGACCGGAGAGGACGAGCAAACGATCCGCTTGGTTGAGGTTAAGGCGATGACCTACAGTCTCAAAGACCGGCCGGTAGGCCTTTCACGCACCCAGTTCAAGTGCGCCTGCAAGCACGGAGAGGCGTACTGGCTTTACATTATAGAGCACGCCGATGACCCAAGTAGGGCTCACATCGTCCGCATCCAGGACCCAGCTGGCAAGGCGCGAACTTTCACCTTCGACCATGGTTGGCTGAGTGTAGCTGACGTTGATGATAAGGACAACGACCTCGTGTAATGGCTCGCTGATTTTTCTATTCCCATTCTATTCTCATCTAATAAAAAGATAAAAAATTTTTGTATGCCTTGTGCATCAATCAAGAATACTGAAAAGAAATAAGTAGTCCTCTGTTGTCATTTCTATTCCCCTTTTAGTCCCACACAGCACCTCTCGTCTATACTGATTTCGTGTGATAAACGAAGTCATATTAACCTTTGATTTAGGAGATTAGAAAATGATTCAAGAACAATACATAGAAAGATTGCTAACCGCAAAAGCTTTGGGACAAATGCTGTCCTTGAGCAAACGCCAAATCTTCAGGCTCAGTAGCTGCGGCAAACTCCCAAAGCCGGTTCGTATCGGCGGTTCTGTGCGCTGGGCGCAAACCACGATTGCCAAGTGGCTGGCCGCTGGCGCGCCCAACCGGAAAAGCTTTGAGGCGTTAAGCCCTGCGAGGTAACGCGATGAATCCGGCCAGAATGAAGCGCGTCAGCAAGAGCAATCCTTGCCCTGCCTGCGGAAAGCCCGACTGGTGCTTGGTAGCTGAGGACGGTTCAGCGGCGATATGCGCCCGAATCGAGCAGGGTTCGGTTAAGAAATGCGGTGATGCAGGATGGCTGCATATATTCCGGGAGAACGTACCCAATGTACCCAACGTGCACAGAAGCCTCGCCAATAAGCAAAAACTGGTGCAGATTGTAACCGCACAGGACAAGCAACCAGACGACATCGGGCTGGTGGCAGAAAAGTATCACAAGCAACTGGACCAGGGCCGGCTCAGCTTACTGGCCGGTTCGCTTGGGGTATCGGCAGAAAGTCTAAGGAGACTTAAGGTAGGCTGGGATGGGAAGGCATATACGTTCCCTATGTCTACTGATTTCGGCAAAACCATCGGCATTCGGAGGCGATTCTCTGACGGGCGTAAGGTCTCGGTGACCGGCAGTAGGACAGGACTGTTTATCCCTGTGGGGTTGACCAGCACGGGGCTGCTGCTTGTATGTGAAGGCGCAACCGATACCGGCGCAGCGCTCGACCTGGGTTTTGATGCTATTGGCAGGCCGAATTGCAATTCCAAAATCGAAATGACGGCCAAAGCGGCCAGAGGCCGTACGGAAATTGTCATCATCGGTGACAACGACCAGGTCGGCAGAGCCGGGGCACGAAAGCTGGCGGATGCGCTGGTGCTTCATTACTCAAGAGTGCGAATTATCCATCCGGCGGACGGCGTAAAAGACCTCAGAGAATGGCTCAGTGCGGGCCTGAATCGAGAAATGCTACTGCACACAATCGAGAAAACAAGCCCCATCGAAATCAGAATAACTTTCACGGATAGACGGAAATGAGCGATATTAGACTGGACTTTCAGCCGGATAAAGCCACCAGCACTAAAGGGGTTCTGGTCGTCTTTGGTGATGAGAAGGCCGGTCCCTTACACTCCGATACGTTGGACATAGCCAACAGCAAGAAACGCAAGCAGTTTGTCAAAGACGTAAATACGGCTTACCAGGCAGTCTCACAGGAGCAACTGGAGCAGGTTATCCTGGAGAAGGTTGCGCAGATAACGACAGAAAAACGTAAGGCCAAAGAGAACACACAAGATCAAGAGGCGGACCCGCTGGCCAGTACTCCGCAAGAAGTGAAAGAAGCTGCGTTAGAACTGCTCAAAAATGAGAACCTGTTTGAGCAAATCTCAGCCGATATTCGGGATATTGGCGTTGCCGGAGAAGAGGATTTGGCTTTGCTGTTGTACGTTGTAATGACGTCCCGCTTACTTGATAGGCCGCTTTCGGTCATAGTCCAGGGTGCATCGGCAAGTGGTAAATCATTCATTATCGAAACGGTGGCCAAACTGATGCCACCAGAAGCATTGATACAGGCACATGATTTCTCCGACCAGGCTCTTTATTACCTGCCAAACGGATCACTTAAACACAAAGTCGTTATTTCCGGCGAGCGGGTACAGGAATATCGAAGCAAGGATGGATACGCCGAGGACAACACAAAGGCATTCAGAGAAATGGTAGGCAGCGGCGAATTAAGGAAGGCCGTTGCGGTCAAGGGGCCAGATGGCAAGCTAACGACTGCACTGATATATCAGCCGGGGCCGATCAGTTTTATTGAAAGTACAACCGCTACGAACATTCACGACGAGGACGCCACAAGACTTCTACCATTAGTAACGGACGAATCGGCCGGTCAGACCAGAAAGATTGTCGAGGCCCAAAGGCGCGAGGCCAAAGGGCAAACAGTAAGCGAATCAAAGCGCCGTGAAATTATCGAGCGACATCATACGATGCAGCGACTGCTCAAGCCGCTTGCTGTGCGAATACCGTATAGTGATAATATATTGCTGCCAGAAACCAAGATTGTGACGAGGCGGACTAATGAGCAATTCTTTTCTGCGATCCGGTCAGTGGCTTTGCTGAGGCAATTTCAAAAGCGAAATGACGCAGTTGAGCAAAACCATATCGACGCGGACGAAATTGATTACGAAATTGTCTATCGTGTGATAAAAGGAGTTCTCAACCGCAAATACTCTCCGGTGAATCAACAGTCCCGCGATCTGCTGCAAACGATATTAGAACAAACAGGGCCAGAAGCTGACGGTAAGTATGAAGACTTTACCCAACAGAACTGTGGCGACTGGAGCGGGGTAAGTAATACTACCGTCCGGCGAAGGCTCAGCACTTTAGTTTCAGCAGGTGCTATTTCGGTCAATGCAGATAGTAAACCATATCAATACAGGGTAGTTCACCCTGAATTGGCAGAAGCGACCGACCTTAACCTGCCTACGCCGGAAGATATTGCGGAACGAATTGCAATTATGTCAGAATAGTTTTGGAGATTGTGACGAATGGGAAAAAAACTTACTCTTATTTCTGGGAATTTTGGCGGATGTATGCTAAGTGTTTATCGGTAAAGGAGTTACCTCCGCCATTTGCAAGTGGCGGATTATGGCGGATGTGGTGTTTGGTATCGTTCGCTGGCATCCGCCACCATCCGCCAAACGGTTTTGGCGGAGCTAAGTACAGTATAGTAAAAGGCTTAACTAACATCCGCCATTTTGTGAGGGTGTGAGAGCGTATATTTTTATTTGTGGCGGATTACAAAAGAAAAAGGACAGGCTTGAGAAAAAAAATTGCAAAAACTGTGGCTTTTTTAGTTGACACATATCAACTATACCATTACACTATTGCTTATGATAATGGAGCAGATAAGAAAGCAAATCGAAATCTGCGGTGAAAGCCGATACCGGATAAGCAAGGAGACTGGCATTGACAAAGCTACTTTGTGTCGAATTACGCAAGGCCGAACCTGTACGGTCGAGACCGCTGATATTCTGCTCAAATATTTTGGGCTGACAATCACCAAAAGAGGCAAAAGAAAGGCAAGGTGATGCTATGGCTTCGATATTTCACCAAAAATATACAATAAATGGAGACTGTAGC
>Ga0315285_10001248_pt1 | contig 26601 bp, 33 predicted proteins | sample YL17G09_36_MG_FD_203698 | JGI IMG/M metagenome (GOLD analysis project Ga0315285, IMG submission 203698) | Sediment microbial communities from Yellowstone Lake, YNP, Wyoming, USA - YL17G09_36 | ecosystem: Environmental > Aquatic > Freshwater > Lake > Sediment | place: USA: Wyoming | collected... | reverse complement strand
CAATCAGGCAGATGGTACCTATACAGCTGATCTTTATGTGAGTAACTGTTTTGATGAATCCACTCCTGGATGGTTTGTTACTCATTTTCCTGGTATCAATTGGGCTTTAGTTGAAAAAGCGAAAGCGGGTGATACTATTTTTGTTTATGATGGTATTTATCGGGAAAAAATTATTCTTCTTGGTGAGATTAAGGATGAAGTCTTGTTTTTGCTTCGTTCATCGATTAGTTTGATTGGTCAGAGTAAGGATTGGACAATTATCGATAGTTCAGTTCATATCAGTTTATCTAGCAAAATAACAGTAGAAAGATTCACTATAAGAAGACCTTTAATATTAGATGCATCAAGTAAATGTCTAATATCTCAAAATAAATTCGAAGTAACAAATGATCTAGAATGGGGTATTGATTTAAAACTATCCTCAAACAATAATATTAAAAGTAATAACTTTAAAGGACTTAGTTACCCATTAGGCACAGGCGGTATTATGATGCAAAGGTCATCTGATAACACTGTTTCTGATAATTATTTCAGCGATTTAACAACATCCATTGGTATCGGTGGGTTTACATCTTCTAGAAATACTGTTTCAGGTAACACAATATATGGTTATTATCTAAGACTTCCCGGACCATTTGGTTGGAGTTCCCAACTTGTTACTGGTAGTTATGGAATTGATTTAACAGGCGGCAGAAATAATGTAGTTAATAATAATATCATAAAAACACATTTTTTTAGTATATCTTTATGTACCTCCCTTCAAAGTGAAATAACTAAGAACTACATATCAGAATCAACTGTTGGCGTTTGGTCTCAGGCTACTTCGTCTTTTAATAAAATAGTAGCAAATGATATAAATGCTATTGATTTTTCAATTTGTTTTTCGCCTATGTGGGATGGGGAGACAGCTTCTTATAATAAGATATATTACAACAACATTCATGGTGGTCTTCCATATGATGTATATGATGTTACTTTAAATAATGGAACAACAAATGTTTGGTATGAAGAGAAACTCTTTGGTAAAGATATGGGCAACTACTATCATAATTATGAGGAGTTTATTAGAGAGTATGTAGGTGAAGAACCAAAGGATGAAAACAATGATGGAATATGGGACATTCCATATCCAATACCTCCTTTGAACAACATTGAGGAATGTAAAAAGGATTTATACCCAGTTGTTAATCCCATTGATATTGAAAATATAGACGTAAGCACTGTGCTTAATGAAGAATTGACAACTCAAGAAAGCGAATATCTAGCACAACTTGAGGAGACAATAAATAATCAAATCTTATCTGGAGAATTAAATACTAATTATTTCATGAGCTCTTATAAGACTTTTGTCTCTATAACTAGTAGCCAAAGTCAACAAAGCAGCCAACAAAGCAGTCAATCTGGTAGCACTACACAGCAATCTACAACTGGTTCAATCACAAGCAAATAAAGCACTAATAACTAAACTATCTATTTTTTTCTTTTATTTATATCCTATTATAATTTAGTTTTTCTAACGGTCTTTATAACTCTTATTTTACCTTCTGCCTCTATTGCAAGCATATATTTACTAATTGTTTCACATGGTATCGGATCCTATATATTGACCATAAACCTCTTTATCAATCCTATAAAATAGTTATTTTTAAGATTTTTTAAATTATAAATATCTTGAAAATAAATAGATGGAAGATTAGATTGTTTTAGCTCTGTATTTTTCATCAAAGATCTCTTTAATTTGTTTATAGAATTTTTCTGTATCTTTAATTGCTTGTCGCGCTTCGTCATCAGAAACAAGGAAGTCTAAGGCATAGAGTGTATTATGTCGGTTTCTCCGATAAGTGTCCAATTGATTTGCTAGTCGTTTCAATTGGGGATACGTTTCTTGTAAATATGATATGATGCAGAGATGACTTCGTTCTTTTATACCATCGCTAAAGAGAATGGCTCTTGCAGCATGAAACATCGCTGTATAGCAGCAAAATATGACAAGATTATTGTTGTTCAATTTCAGATTATCTTTTGCGTTTTCTATATATACAAGACTTGTTTCTAAGGATTTGGCAGCATATTGTTTCGAGGGTTTTGTTTTTTTAAGCAATCCTTCTTTATAGCATTCGCTTAGTTTTATGGTAATCCGCTCCCGTACAATATAATATGTTTTTCGATTATTGATTCATAGAATATTTTATCTTTTTCTTTAAGCTTTTGCCAATCGGGAATTGTCATTTGTTGTAAAGAGATTTGTTTATTCAGTTTTTTTTCTAATACTTGTAACAATGTGGTATATGATTTTTTCTTGTTTATGAGAATAAGGAGGTCGATGTCACTTTTTGAATCATTTTCTCCGTTGGCATGAGAACCATATAGAATGATCGAGCTAACTGTCTCATCTGATTTTAAAAATTGCCCAACGAAATCGTTTTGTTCAAATTCTATGAGAGTATGGACTATTTTCAGGTGTTTTACAATTTCGAGTTCATTATTGAGCTTATAGAGATGTACATTACCAATAACCTCTTTAGTTAGGATATTCTCTTTCTGTAGATTGTGTAGGAAGGTATTAACCGTTCCTGCACCTATTCCTGTTTGTCGCATGATTTCTTTGGTATAGAATCCACGATCTGAAGTTTGCAAAAAAATTCGAAGGAGTTTCCATTCCATATATTTTTCAAACATATTCTTTAGATACATAGTTTATAGAACTATCGTTCAATATATAGAACCATCGTTCAATTTTTAGAACTTTAAATAATTTGTGCTGGGTGTAGGCGATAAGCCTCTTTTCTAATCCTGTAAAACAAGATTTTTTAGAAATCCTGAAGACATAAGTTCATTATTTTTTAATTGAATATTTAAGAATATTTGGTCTATCAGACCAAACTTTTTAACAAATATTTGGTTTATTAGACCAATATATTATCTCAATTACAACAAAAAGGTAAAACTCTATAAAAATCCTTTTTTCTTTTCTTATTTTTTTTTATTTTTTTCTAATTCACATTTTAAAAAAATAAAAAATGGGAAAGATTTTAAATTACGTAGTCTATTCATGTTGCCGGTTGAAAGGGATGGTTAATTATATCATTATAACTGGCGGGGTTATTTCTGGTTTAGGAAAGGGAATAACTACCGCGTCTATTGGGAAGATTTTACAACTTCATGGTTACAAAGTTACAGCAATGAAAATCGATCCTTATATAAACTGTGACGCAGGAACACTTAGACCCACAGAACATGGAGAGGTATGGGTCACTGAGGATGGTGGAGAAATTGATCAAGACCTTGGTCACTATGAACGTTTTTTAGATATTAATATCCCTAAGTGTCATAATATTACAACTGGCCAAGTTTATGCAGTAGTCATTGAAAAAGAAAGAAATGGAAAATACCTTGGCAAGACAGTGCAGCCAATCCCTCATGTTACAAACGAAATAAAGGAAAGAATCAGAAGTTCAACAAAGGAAGGTAACTGGGATTTTATTCTTATTGAAATTGGTGGAACAGTTGGTGACTACGAAAATGTTTTGTTTCTTGAAGCTGTTCGTCAGATGAAACTAGAAGGAGATAGTGTAATATATGTTCATGTAACCTATGTTCCTGTACTTGATACACTAGGAGAGGCTAAAACAAAACCAACTCAACACTCTGTAAAACTTTTAAGAGAGATTGGTATTCAGCCTGATTTTATTATTACACGTTCGGAGACTCCACTTGATTATGTACGCCGTGAAAAAATCGCTATGTTTTGTAATGTTCATGAAGAAGAAGTGATTTCAGATTCAAATATTGACAATACTTATGCTGTTACTTTGTTATTTGAAGAACAGCACTTTTGTGAAAAAGTTCTCCGTAAATTGAATCTTAGAAAGGGCCATAATGATTTAGAACGATGGGAAAAATTCATAAAAAAAATTAGAAAACTAAAAAAGACTGTTACTATAGGTATAGTTGGTAAATATTTTGATACTGGAACATCCCAGCTTTCTGATTCTTATATATCTGTTATTGAAGCAGTGAAGCATGCTGCTTGGAATAATAATTTAAAACCTGATATAAAGTGGATTGATTCAAAGGTTTTTGAAAAAGATCAAAAGAAAGTACCAATACTAAATAAACTAGATGGGATCATTGTACCTGGTGGTTTTGGTTTATCTGGTATCCAAGGTAAGATCAACGCTATTCGTTATGCAAGGGAGCATGGAATCCCATATCTTGGGCTGTGTCTAGGTATGCAGCTTGCAGTTGTTGAATATGCTCAGAATGTATGTAACATGAAAGGTGCGCATTCAACTGAGGTTGATAAAAAAACTCCATATCCAGTTATAGATTTTATCCCAGATCAGGTTAAAATTGTGCAGGAATCTAGGTATGGAGCTACTATGAGACTTGGTGCCTATCCTGCTGTTCTCAAAAAAGGATCGGTTGTTTATAAACTGTATAACGAGAGTAAGATATATGAGAGGCATAGACACAGATATGAGGTAAATCCAGAATATGTTAAAGAATTAGAGAAATGTGGTTTGGTGTTTTCAGGTCGTTCACCTGATGGTGTTTTAATGGAGTTTATGGAACTGCCTAATCATCCTTATTTTGTTGCAACGCAAGCACATCCTGAATTTAAATCACGTCCTATGAAGCCTTCCCCATTATTTGATGGGCTTATAAAAACTGCAAGAAAAAATAAGTAAAAATAATATTACAAAAATGGGACTAAATTATTTTTACATTAAAAATGTCCAAGTTTTAAAATACATATTTTGTGAAAATTATGTGGCCTATAGCTCCTTTTAATTAGCCTAGACAAGGTTTTCCTTCATATTTATATTGTAAATTTTCCTAACAGGCCATGAAATCTCGATTCCTTCTTTATCAAAACGTTCTTTTAACGCTTTAATAAACTCATTTATAACAACAAATCTTTTTTTAGGTTCTTCAACTCTTAGAACCGCTATAAAATTAATGTTAGAGTCGCCAAATTCTTTATATCTGAATTGTGGTTCAAAATCTTTAATAGCCCCAGGGACGTTTTTCTGAATTTCTTTTGCAACTTCTAATGTCACTCGTTCTACTTTTTTTAAATCAGATTCATAAGCAACACCACAGGGTATCCATATAGACATGTCTTGTTTAGGTTTAGAATAGTTGATAATATTGCTCTCAGCAAGTTTTCCATTGGGAATAATTAAAAGATTATCAGTTAGCATTCTAATTCTTGTTGATCTCCAGCCTATATCCTCGACAACTCCTGAAACATCCTTGTCAAGCTCAATGAAATCACCTACATCTATTGGGCGGTCTGATAATAGATGAATACCTGCAAAAAAATTGGAAAGAGTACTCTGAAGAGCAAGACCAATTGCAAGGGCTCCAAGTCCAACTCCTGCAACGAGTGGAGTAATATCAATTTCGAAATAACTAAAAATTACAAAAATTGCTATTATAAATATAACAAAAGTAACTATTTTATTAATAAGACCGGGCGATCTTTGAAAATCCATTATAATTTTTTGCCAGCCAAGCATTATGACCGTCAATATCCTTGAAGTTAAGAGAGCAACAGCAAAGGTTAAAATAATAAAGAAGATCCCATCGATCCAAAAATAAATGGTGTTGTTAATAGTAAAATAATAAAAGTTAACCAATGATAACTGTTTTAAAGATATATATAACCCTATTAAAAAAGCAAGGATAAAAACTGGTCTTGATAGTTTATTTAATATAAAATCAGCATAGATTTTTTTTCTGCCAATAAATTTTTTAGAAATTGATTTTAAGATTAGATAATAACAAGTAATTATAATAGTAGTTCCAATAAAAATTGCAAGAAAATGTACATATTCATTATTTAAAAAATTGTACAATGTGGACATTGATTAACCTCTCCGATACTTGAAAAATATAAACGAAGTAATAATTAAATAGTTTCTGCCGAAAATAAAAAACTTATACACTTTTGTTTTGCACAAATGATAAAAAAAATGTTGAAACCATGGGTTTTTAATTTTTATATAGTAAAACTGACCACTCAGTTCGCCCATTTTTCAACATTTGATTTGCAGCAGCATTCAGAAAACTTTCTTTTTCATCATTGTGGTCAATTCAGTTCAAACCGTACTCTTTTTATATAGTTTCTGCAAGGAAAAAATCTATTTAAATAATGTTGCTAGAGCAGTTTCCAATATTAGCATGAACATAAAATATTGTTTAAATTCTTATTTACTTATTTATCGTAAAGCCTAAAAACTCTTAGAGAATAAATACTTAGATATGAGCGAAACAGATATTGTGATGGCAGAAAAAGCAATTAAGGACCAGAATGTGCTTTTTAAATTACTAGAAGGAATTTCATCAAAGAAAGACGAGATACGATATTCTAGTTTCAAAGCCTTATTAATCATTAGTGAAGAGTATCCTGAGAAATTATACCCTGAATGGGATTTCTTTGCTGGTTTGATTAATAGCGATAATTCCTATAAAAAATTGATTGCCCTCCGTCTTATAGCAAATCTTACAAAGGTTGACACAAAAAACAAGTTTTAGGGAATATTTGATGAATATTACAGTATTCTTGATGAGGATAAGACTATGACAGCTGGGCATCTTGCTAGTATTTCTGGTAAGATTGCAAAAGCAAAACCTGAACTACAATCAAAGATTACAGGCAAGTTATTAAACATAGATAATACACATAAAGGAAAACAAAAAGAGTTGATAAAAGCTTACGCAATTGAAGCATTTGATGATTATTACAAAGAAGCTGAAAATAAAAATAAGATAATTGAATTTGTTAAAAAACAACTAGAAAGTTCAAGTCCAAAGACTAGAAAAAAAGCTGAGGAATTCTTAGAAAAATGGGAGGTAAAATAGTATGTTACCTGATATTAGTAAAAAAAGCGTTAGCATTGAAAGTGTTGCAAATAAAGTTGTTAAAGATAGGAAATTACTAGATGATTTAATTGATTTTACTAAATCTGATAAACCAGATATTAAATATAAAAGCCTGAAAGTACTGAAGTTCTTGAGTGAACAACAACCCAGTATATTATACAAAAAATGGGATTATTTTGTAAAACTTTTAGACAATGAAAATACTTTTTTAAGAGCCATTGGTGTAATCATAATTGCAAACCTTACAAGGATTGATACTGAAAATAAATTTGAGAACATATTTGACAAATATTATAGCCTTCTTGAAGATGAAAGCATGATTAACGCAGCTAACATTGCTGGGTATTCTGGGATAGTTGCTAAAGCAAAGCCACATTTACAGGATAAAATCACTAATAAGTTAATAAATATCGATAAAACCCATCACGGCTCCGAATGTAAAAATATAATCAAAGGTAAAGCAATACTATCTTTTAATGAATATTTTGATGAGTTTGAAAATAAAGATGAGATAATCAAATTTGTTAAAAAAGAATTAAAAAATACTAGATATGCTACTAGAAAAAAAGCAGAAAAACTACTTAAAAAGTGGAAAAAATGAGCAAGTTATTTCGCCCAAATCTTATTGCACCCTGTGGGATGAATTGTGGTATATGTCTCTCATTTTTTGGTTACGCAGTAAATGGTAGAAAAAGAAAAAATCCTTGTATTGGTTGCAGGTTGAAAGATAAACAATGTGCTTTTATAAAAAAGCAATGTGATAAACTATTAAATAAAAAAATTGAGTATTGCTTTGAATGTGAAAATTTTCCATGCGACCATCTTAAGAAACTTGATAAACGCTATAGAACAAAATATGAAATGAGCATGATAGAAAATTTAGAATATATTCAAAAAAACGGCATTGATAATTTCTTAAAAAAAGAAAGAGAAAGACGGAAATGTTTGAAATGCGGCGGCATAATTTGTGTTCATGATAAAAAATGTTACACTTGCGGGATTAACTAAATAAAGTATTTTTTTATTATATTATTGAGATGATGGGATGAAAAAAATATATGTTTTAGCAGGAATAATTCTCTTCATTGTTTTTGTAATAATGGTTTGGGTATTCTTTGGTAATTTTTTTAGTTTTGCAGATACACTAGGTGATATTTCTTCTAATTATACACTAGCTGAAAAAAGTAAATTTATAGGAACTTGGGAAACAACCTATATTGAAGGCGATGAAAGATTTGTGGGATTTGATGGAGTCTATACATTCAATTCAGATCAAACAGGTTCTGTAGGTGGTTTGCTTTGCACATGGAATGTTTTAGAAAATGATAGTAAAATTATTATTGATTATTATGAAGGTATTGCAACTTTGACATATGACTATACATTTGCTGATGATGGTAATACACTTGTTTTAACTAACTTAAAAGGTTCTCTTAATTTTTTCAAACATATATCTTAAAAAATATTAGATAAAAAGTATATTTTTAAAATGGTAATAAAATTACAACAAGTTACTTATAATTGATAAATAACAATAGGTACAAAAAATATAAGATATGGATAAAGATATGAGTGAAATTCAACTCAATTATAGATTAATTAAAATCTTGAAAAAAATTTTACCATTAATTGGTATTAGTATATTTTTTTATTTAATAATTAGTATTGGACCAGGTAAAATTCTATCTACTTTTCTTGAAATCCCCTCATTTATCTTCATTCTAATTGCAGCTTTTATTATTATAAGAATTCTGCTTAACAACTACATATGGCAATTAATTTTAAGGAAACAAAAAATTAGTATAGGTTATATTAAATCTCTTAAAATATTGTTGATAGGATCTTTTTATGGGTATATTACTCCTGGCGGATTTGGAACATTTGCTAAAGTTTTATATCTAAAAGAAGAAACAAAGGAACCAACAGGTAAATTATTTATAAATTTATTTGCTAAATCAGCAATAGATGCACTTTCTTATTATTTGATAATAATAGTTGCTGCTTTCATTTTTGTAAAACAATATCCAGAAACTTTTCTTTTAGTATTATTATATGTTTCTTTTTCGACATCCTTATTTTTATATTTTGTAAAAAAAGAGAGAGGAGAAAAAACCTTTAATTTGTTAATTAAATATTTTGTACCAAAGAAACTTAAAGATTATCTAACCAGACTCTCAAAAACATTCTATAATGATTTTCCTAGAATTAGAGATTTTATTTTACCTTTTATTCTTTGTGTATTTGTTCAAATAATTATTTACACACAATTATATATAGTCGCGTTATCTTTAGAAATTGAAATCCCTTTCCTTATTTTTATTGTACTTTATACTATTGCTAGTATTATAGCTATTATTCCAATTTCTATCGGGGGATTGGGGACAAGAGAGACAGCATTAGTGTTATTATTCACACCATTTGGTGTTGCAGCTGATAAAATAGTTGCTCTCTCACTAGCAAATTATATTTTATCAGTGTTGTTATTAGGTCTTTCTGGTTTTATTCTTGCACTCATGTATGCAAGGAATAATAAAAAATTATTAAAACAGGAATAAAACAGCAAAAAACTTTTATATCCAAGATTCCTTTTATTTATAGTTAGGGAGGTAAAAAAATGAGAAAATATCTTGTAGGTATCATCATGATATTATTATTGATGGTGCCAATAGCTGGAGCATCAAACATTTTTTCAATAAACAATTCTAAGAAAGAAACATCAAGTAGTAACTCAAATGCGGAGTTTACACATAAGGTATTTGTTGAATATGGTACAATGACAACCTGTCCTTATTGTGTTACAGCGTCTGCTCAATTATATAGTATTTATAACTCAGGGGATCTTGATTTCAATTATGTTACACTCGTATGGGATGAAGGTGTAAAAAAAGTACATAATAGACTCAAAGACCTAGGAATCACTAATGTACCAGATGTATATTTTGATGGAAAATTTAAACATATACTTAGTGCACAGAGTAGCGAAACCCCATATAGAAATGCTATATCACTAAGTGGAAACAGGACTGTACCAGATATAGATATAGGTGTGAGTGCCAAATTGAATGGAGGAGGCACTTTAAAAATTACTGTCAATATAAATAACAATGGACCAGATGCATACAATGGTCATTTACGAGTATATATTACAGAGATAGAATCAAGATGGAACGATAATAGTGGAAAACCATACCATTATGCAGCTTTAGACATACCATTAGATACAACCGTATCATTAATGGCAGGCACAGCAACTTTTGAAAAAACATGGCTCGGAGCTTTTTGGGGATTTGGAGATATAACAAAAGATAACATAATAGTTATAGCAACTCTCTTTGATGCAAATACAGATTATGTAGTTGATACTACAGGAGTAAAACCAACGACTTGTTCAAGTAATTCTAAAATACCAAGTGCATTATTGCCTAATATTTTCGAAAAACTAATGGATCAATTTCCATTGTTAGTAAAAATGTTAAATCTCTGATAATAAGTTAAAAAACCTTTGGATAATAAATCAAAGTTTTATTATCCCTACTTTTTTCATTTTATCATAGTTTTCAGAATGTTTCTCAAAATACCTATGAACCGGCTCAAGGATTTTATTAATATAACTTGCAGTAGCATTCTTTAGATCTAGGGGATGTAAACCTTTAACATATGAGTCTTCAAGTTCTTTGTAAGAATTAAACTCTAGATTTCCCCCAAATTTCTCAGGCCTCTCAATTAAAAATACTTCTCCATTCAATTCAGGGAAAATAACAAACTTACAAATCTCTAGAATCGGATTTCCCTCAACTTGTTTTTCAGGGCAAAATGCCTTATTAATCTTATTTTTTACAATTGAAGGATCATCGTGAATAGAAACCATAGACTCAGGTTTACTCTTGCTCATTTTCATTTCGATTGAATTCATACGTCCCCCCGCTTGCAATCCAGTTAAAAGTGGCGTATGAATTGCCACAGGTGGTTTTCTACCAATTTTTTTAGCCACATCTCTGGCCAGCATATGAGCATGACGTTGATCCATACCACCATAAGCAACATCTACATCTAGATAAAAAATGTCAGAAACTTGCATTGCTGGGTAAAATAATTTTGATAGGTCCTTGTCAGCTTCATCTTCTTCTCTACCCATTATATCCATCGCTCTTTTAACACGGGCAAGAGAGGTTGCTTTAGACGTTCTTAAAACAAGCTCCCAATATTTAGGATCACTAACATAGTCACTCGCATATACAAATTTTACCTTATCTTTGTCAATACCCATTGCCTCAAAACAATCTTCCATATATTTTCCACAGAGTTTGATTTTTTCAAGCTCTCCACCTAGTTTATCATTAATGTAGGCATGCCAATCTGCAAGAAGTACTGTGAAATCAAAACCACATTCAATGAAATCTTTTATTTTATTTGTACAAATTTTCCAACCAATATGAACAGTTCCAGAGGGTTCAAAACCGATATATCCTTTAGGTTTATCCTTAGTTAGGGCTTTTTTTAGTTCTTCCAGTGTAACGATTTCTGCGGTATTTGCTGTAAGTCTTTCAAGTTTATTCATGATATCTTATCTCTCAAGTTTTTTAACAACCTTATCAACGATTTGTTCTGCTGCCCCAAGGTAATTCTCAGGTTTTAATGCATCATTTATTTCTTTTTCAGTTAGAAGTTTTAGTTTCTTATTTTCTTCTAGAAAAACCTCTTTTAATGATTTATTTTTTTCAACAGCTTTTAAAGATGTTTTTCTCATAAGCTCATGTGCTTCTCCTCGGCCCATGCCTTTTCCAATAAGAGTTGTCATAAGAGACTCAGACATAATAAGACCTTTAGAAATTTCCATGTTCTTTTTCATTTGTTCAGGAAAAACCTGTAGATTCTTAAATACAGTATTTGTCTGATACACAACCCAGTCGGTAAGTATTATAGAATGTGGAAATATGAAACGCTCAGAGGCGGAATTACATAGATCACGCTCATGCCACTGGATTGCATTTTCAAAAGTAGGAATAATAAAACCTCGAACAACACGAGCAAGACCACAAATTTGCTCACAAGTAATCGGGTTTCTTTTATGAGGCATTGTGGATGAACCAACCTGTTTCTTTGCTTCAAAAGCCTCAGCAACCTCACCTATTTCATCACGTTGAAGGTTACGGATCTCAGTTGCAAACTTCTCCATACTTGTAACAATATTACATAAAACCCCTAAAAGTTCATTATAGCGATCACGGCAAACAATCTGGGTGGAAACATCCTCGACGCCGAGTTTTAATTCTTTTAGCATTTCCTCCTGTAATTTCAAGGCATTTTTACCAAGAGCAGCACCTGTTCCAACCGCACCAGAGAGCTTTCCTACCAATAGCCTACATTTACAATCGAACAAACGTTCAAGATGACGTTCAATCTCCATGGCATAACCAGCCATTTTAAGGCCAAAAGTAATGGGAATAGTATGCTGACCATGGGTTCTACCAACCATAACAGTTTTTTTGTATTTCTTTGCTAGTTCAACAAATGTGGTTCTGAGTTCCTTTAACCCTTTTCTAATATATTCTGTTGAATCAGCGAATTGAAGAGCGTTTGCTGTATCAACAATATCATAACTAGTTGCTCCAAGATGAATATATTTACCAGCATCTCCACTACACTGTTCAGTAAGAGCTCTTGTAATAGCCATTATATCATGTCTTGTTTCAGCCTCTATTTCTTTTACTCTCTCAACTTTTACATATTTAATAGAAGCCTTTTTTGATATTTCGTCAGCTGCACTTTTTGGAATGTTTCCTACTTTTGCATGTGCACGAGCTAAAGCTGCTTCAACATCAAGTAGATACTGAAGACGACGGGCTTCACCAAAAATCTCTCTTAACTCTTTTCTACCGTAACGATAATCAAGTGGACAAACTGGATCATTCATATTTTCACAAACCGAGAATCAGATATTGCTTAATGTTTTTTTCTACATAGATTTAATTTAAATATTAAAAGTAGTTATATGCTTTAGAAAAAACAGGAGAGATATATGAAAAATAAAGATGATTCACAACCATCAGGTTGGAGGATATCATTATCAATTGGTGCGGGTGTAGGCTGGTTGATTTTTTTAATTATTTGGCTTGCTTTTTTTGCTGGGAACTATACCGTATATCAAAATGTTGCTATTGTTTTAATATCAATACTTGTAGTTTTTATTATACTGGGAGGATCATGGGCATCTTGGGGAATAAAACATATACCAATAGCAGGAAGAAAAATGATGAAAGCATCAGGGTTTACCTCTAGAATTGTCATTTCTATTATTATTCCATTAGCTTTGATTATATTTTGGATAATCTGGTTCTTCTTATTTGCTGAAGGTTTTAATGTATATCAAAATATAGCAATCTTCATGGTTTCGATTCTAGCAGTTGGTGGTATTATTGGTGGTATATGGGCATCCTGGGGAATGAAATACGGACATAAACTTAAAAATTATTATAAGGATGAAGAAGATAATACTGATTAATAGTTAGGATACTAAAATCCTAAATTTTTTAGTTAAATAAATGAAGAATTTGTTCTCCACTCTTTAATATGGATACCAAAACCAAGACCAAATGTTATTGCTGAAAACCCCGTAAAAATATGTATTGCTAATGGTATTTTGATACTATAACCTACAAAGCCAATCATTGTAAAAAATCCAGGCATAGTAATAAGTGCGTGAGTAGCTAAAAGCCCCTGAGTGCTTAAAATCCCAATAAGTCCTCCGCAGAAATCTACGACATCTAAACCTGGTAAATTAGTTCTTAATATGAGATTTATTAATTTTATTATTGGTGATATCCCAAGCCTTAAGGATAATCCACCCATATAAACTGCAGTTATTTTGTTAAAGAATGTCAATAATATTGGTAATCTAAACATTGCTTTTTCAGGTATAACTTCTTTTGTTATTCCAAGGTGCGATGCTTTTTGGTACATACCATTTTGAAGGTCTTCTATTGTTATATCATCTGAAACTAAATCATAATCCTTTAGTAAAACTAGTTGTTGATCTACTGTTTTTACAGTAGTCATTTTATTTTTAAAACTGTTAACTTCTTCCTGTGTAAATTTTACAATTCTTTTTTGAATATTTCCATCAGGTTTATATTCAGTAATTTCAACATCAAAAAGTTTATCCTGTATTTTTTCTAAATTATCATTTTCTATTGCTTGAGTTGTTGGCGAAAAAGCTAGGATAATAAATAATGCAATCACTCCAAAAACAGCAAATTTTTTATTTAATACATTCTTCATTTCATTTCCTTCCTACTTTTTTGATATTATTAATGATAAATTTGTATATAAAAGTTTTTTTATTAAATATATAAAATGAATAACAGGTGAAAGCATTGCTTTTACTTTCTCAATTCAACCTTTAAACTTTCTAGGTTAATTCCTTGATATTGTGTTTCACTAATCTCTTTATCTTCATTTAAAATTCGATATTTAAAACCAGCATCAGTTATAACTTTTAGATAATCATCCTTCAAAAGAGCACCACCAACACAACCAGCAATTAATTTTTCGTTCCTTCTTTGTTCTTCTGTAAGCTCTTCAAGTAAAACAATGTCTGAAACATACATTCTGCCATCTTCTTTCAAAACTCTGAAAGCCTCTTTAAAAACCTTCAACTTATCTGGTGCAAGATTAATCACGCAGTTACTAATTATTACATCAATAGATTTATTTTCAATTGGTAACTTTTCAATATCTCCAAGTCTAAACTCTACGTTTTTATAACCATGTTTCTTACTAATTTCTCTAGCTTTTTTAATCATATCTTTTGTAAAATCTACACCAATTACCTTACCAGAATCACCTACTTTTTTTGCAGCAAGAAAAGCATCAAAGCCGGCACCAGAGCCAAGATCTAAAACAATATTTCCCTCTTGGATATTTGAAAGTGCAACAGGATTGCCACAACCAAGGCCAAGATTTGCTTCTGAGGCTATGGATATTTCTTTGTCAGAATAACCAATTGATTTTGCAATATTGTCCACATCAACTTGGCCGCAACAGCTACAACCCTTTTTCTTTGCAATTTCACTGTAACTATCTCTTACAATTTTCTTAACATTTTTCATATTATCCATCTAATAATACAATCAACTATATCAATACACTGATTAGGTTTTTTTTATTTTATAAAACACGATAGTATTTATTTTTTGAAAAAATACTAAAAACAAATTTCATAGAAATAGTTTAAAAGTAAAAAACTATTGTAAGATAGTAATTTGGGGAGAAAAACATGGTTTATTGTTCGAAATGCAGGAAACAAAATGAGGACGATGCAGAGTACTGCAGTAAATGCGGTAATCATCTGACTGTTACTAAAAAAAGTTACAAGGAAACTAGCGTGAAAAGTGCCTCATTTGGAAAACAGGTTGAAGATTTTGCTGTGGGAGTTGGACAAATTGGAAAAAAAGCAGGAGAAAAAATTGAAAAAACCACAAAAAGAATTGGCAAAGAAACACATGATTTAGGGAAAAGAATAGAGAAAGCAACTGAAAGAGCAAGTTCCCGTGTTGAAAGCTGGTACGATCGCACCTTTGGTATATTTGGTCCACTTGTTTCTAGTTTTATTTGTATAATTGTACTAAGACTGGCTATCGAGGGTTTGAGAATTGGAGCTGAGGATACACCTGTACTTGGTGAAGTAGGTGATGCTCTGCAATATTATTTACTATTAATTTTTGTTGTAGTATTGCTTTCTTCATATACTTCATATCTTTCTAAAAAATATAAACCATTCCGATGGGTTTCTCCTGCTGTTATCGCTGTATTGGTAGTTGTTGTTTCCTTTGTTGTTGTAAACATTGTATCTGTAGTAGGTAGAGGTACAGGCGAACCTGATCTAGCAAATGTGGAAACAGAATGGCGCGAAAAATATATGTTGATGACCTTTGTAATTGTTCTCCTTGTCGGTTATCTAATTAATGTTGCAACAGTTGCTTGGGAGAAAGATAAAAATAAATGAATATGTATGATAAAAAGAGTTTATATAGAAATAATGGTTAACATATGATTATTTGGGGAGTTGTTATGACATATTGTCAGAAATGTGGAACAAAAAATGAGGATGATGCAGAGTATTGTAAGAAATGTGGTGCTCCATTAGACATCTCAAAAAAAGAGCATGAAAAAGAATGTGATAAGCGGTGTGAAGAGGATTGTGCAGGTGGTAAAGGTGGTCGGGGCTGGGCGATTTTCTGGGGTGTCATAATCGTACTAGTTGGTCTATTGATTATCTTTGAAGTTATCCTGAAAGGTTTGGCAAAAACCTACCCGGCACTTAACTGGGTGAATTCAATTGAGTTTGGCTGGATTTTTGCTGCAGTTATTGCAATATTTATTATCCTTTTTGGGTTGCGAATTCTATCAAGACGTTAAAAAAGGATCAATACGTTTTACAGGATTTTGTGCAAGATGCACAAATATTCTTATGTTGCTGGTTAGATAGATGAATTCTTGTATCCAACCATAGGAAGCAGATAAGTATTGTAAGAATTCCATAGACTGGACCTTTAGTGATTTCAACAACACTTATGGTTATTACAAGGAAACTTAAAACTAATAAACTATTGATAATGATGTGTATCAACGTATGTCTATTGTTAAGTATTATTTCTCCATAGACAAGCAGTAATGCAAATATTCCAAGGATAAGAAGGATATAAGATATAGCTACAGGTAGTCTATAAGGGAGAAAGAGATAGAGTGCCATTAAAAGAATCGATACAAGTGAACCCAGAGCAAGACCTAAGCAACCTGCACATCGTGGTTTGTTTTTTATCACAATTACATGGCTTTTAAATGTTTTGCAGTCAGGATGGTGACCTTGAAACGATCTTTTTATTTTTTCTTCTTGTACTTTTGATGTATGATTTGTTTGATGTGTGTAAGTTCTCCACCAGTTTGGATAAATTGCTAGTGATATACCAAACAGGCAACTGGCGAAAAATATTGCTGCAACAAACAGCTTTTCATAGAAAGTAATTATATTTGCATGTGATCTAACAAAGATCATTGTAAGAACAAATACTATTGCTATAATAGAAAGCAGAAGATAGTAAAAAACCATCTTATTTTGGTTCAAATCAATCTCCTAAATTTTGCCAACACAAACTGACCAGCCATATGCCGGTAGACCGTTCTTTTCAGTTTATTTTTTGATAAGACTCCTGAAATACCTTTACTTATAGATCCATAAAATTCTCGATAACATCTCCATAGTTCTTCCTGTACATCTTTTTTAGTTAGTGTTTCTGTGGGCATAATTGCATGAGCCATATCGTAGTTTGCGTAGTTAGTATCTTCAATCCAACCATTTTTCTTTGCTGTTTCATAATAAACAGTGCCAGGGAATGGAGTTAGAGCAGTATAGATTGCAAAATCAGGTGCAATATCCATAGAAAACTGTCGCAGGCTTTCAATGGATTCATGGGTATCTTTTCTAGCACCTATTACAAACATAGCATGGGCAAAGATATCGTTTTCATTCAGAACTTTCATAGCAGTATACGCATCAGATTTTGTGATTCCTTTTTTATATTCTTTTAATCTTTCCTCAGAATCAGTCTCTACACCACACATTATCCAGTAGACGCTGACGTCTCTTAGTTTTGCTATCAAATCAGTGTGATTAGCCACATCATCAGTACGTGCCTGGAAAAACAACATAATATCATCTTTGCAACGTCGGTGTCTTAGCTCCTCATATAATTGCTTTCCTCTAGCTCTAAGGTTAACATGATCATCGGTAAGCCAAAGAAACACACCACCATAGGTCTCGTTTAAATACTCGATTTCATCTGCTATACGTTTTGTTGATTTTGTTCTCCATACGCTACCCCAGTGATTCCATTGCGTACAGAATGAACATTTATACTCACATCCTCGTGCTGTTTCAAGTATCATGTATCTTGTATTTCTCCCAGCCATCATTGTGAAATGGTACTGTTTAAGGTAATCCTCGACGAGGTGATACGCTGGGTATGGAAGGCTATCAAGGTTTTTAATGAGAGGGCGTGAGGGTGTATGCACAATAGCGTTCTTATGCTTGAAGGAAATCCCTTGTACTTTGTTGAGTTTTCCTCCATTGTTTAATGTTTTTATAAGATCAACAAGGGTAAGTTCTCCTTCTCCTCGCACTATAATGTCAATTTCTGGAAAATTCGCAAATGATTCCTCTGGTGTAAACGAGAAATGAATTCCACCAGCAACTGTGATTATTTTTTCATCCACTTTTTTTGCTATCTCACACGTTCTTGCACATGTAAACGCATTACAAGTAAATCCTGAAGTAAGCAGCATTGATGGTTTTGATGATTCAATATATTTTTCAAGACCATTCCAGCTCATTTGCTCTGCTTGACAGTCAAGGATTTCAATTTCTAGCTTGGGAAGCTCTTTTTCAATGTATGCTGCAAGAATAAGTAAGGAAGAGGGTGGCGGAAGGTACTCTCCCATAACAAACCAGTAGTTTCGTGGTGGTTCAACAAATAACAACTTTGAAATCATATGTTCATAATTGAATATGAGGAATTACTTGAAATAGATTATTATCATCGTTACTTTTGCATATGAGTATTTCATAAAAAACTAGTAAAAAATTCAAGGGTTGAAAATAAATTTATCTAACAATGCGGTCAACTAGATCAACACAACGATGTGTTTCTTTTACATCATGTACACGGACAATGTCTGCACCATAGGCAATAGCAAGACAAGCTGCTGCTAGACTTCCCTCTAATCTATTAGTAACTGGTAATGGTTTATCCTTGCCACATACATTACCAATAAACGTTTTTCTAGAAGCTCCAATCATTATTGGAAAGCCAAGATCCTTTAATTCAGATAGACGACTAAGTATCTCACAGTTATCCTCTATACCCATTCCTGTTCTTTTTCCAAAACCAAGACCTGGATCGATTATGATATTTTCTCTTTTAACTCCATGAAACATTGCATACTCTGTTCTTTCTTTAAAAAAGCATTTTATCTCTTTTACAACATCATTATAAACTGGATTTTTTTGCATATCGCAAGGATTTCCTTTCATATGCATCAGACATATTGGAACATTATATTCTGCTACAATGTTTACAAGTTTTTTATCACCCTGTAAAGCTGTTATATCATTTACCATACTTGCTCCAAGATTCAATGCTTTTTCTGCAACATTAGATTTATAGGTATCAATCGAGAGGGGAATGTTAATTTTGTCAACAAGTTCTTCGATAACTGGAACAACTCGTTTTATCTCCTCGTCTTTTGTAACATTTGCTGCACCTGGTCTTGTTGATTCACCACCAATGTCAATGATATCTGCGCCTTCTTTTTCCATTCTAATAGCTTGTTTTACTGCATCTTTTGTAGAAAAAAATTTACCACCATCTGAAAAAGAATCAGGAGTAACATTTAAAATACCCATTATAATTGTTTGTTTACCAAGTTCAAAATCTTTATTACCTATCTTTAATACACTCATTTTATATCCTTTAATAAAACAGATAGTTCTTGGGCAATATTTTTCAATCTTGGATAATGTCTATTAAGTTTTTCAACAAGTTCATTTAACTGTTTCAAAGTTCCTATAACTAAAATGTCTCCAGTTTTATTGTGAAGTTCAAAAGTGTTTTTTGGAACAGCTACTTCTCCACCAATTGAAAGCATATCTTGTTTTATAATTATAGCATCTTGGAGTAACACATTTTCAAGTTTAATAACCTTGGAAATAGCTTTGGGTGCCATTATTTCTATACTTTTTGGATCGCTACCTATCTTTCTTATTTCCTCTTTTGCATTTTCAAGAGTCTTTATATCGATTATATGCGGATTATGCTCTGTCACAAAAACAGATAATAAATTTATTCTATATCAAATATTTGTAGAAAATTATTACCATTTATTTTTTTGATTTTTCTTGTTTTTCCCTTGCTTTTTTTATTTTAATAGGAAGGTACAAGATATAAAAAACACAGAAAAACTCAATATTTGCAGCAATTATAATATAATAAATATTAACACCGTATGAAAACTTAAAAGCTACAAGGGCAAGAGTAATCACAATAGCAATAACAGCATAAATTACAATCAATTCTTTTTCAGTTCTATTTTCAAACATTGTGTTACAAATATCCTATTTGACCTATTAACATTTTTGGAACTTTATAGTTTTTCACCTAAAGTTATTTTATAATTAAATAATTGACTATAAATTCAATTATTAAAAAATATGCAAAATTAAAAGGAAATTAGAGACATTGGATAATTAGTTTATATAAAATTAAAAGAAGATAAAAAAATTGGTTAAGGTTTTATTATAACTTTACGATAGTTATTTATATCAGGTGATATATTAATATATCAGGTGATAGTTTAATGTATCAGCAGTTTAATAGGTATAAAATTTTACGAGTATTTTTTGATAAACCTAACAAAAAATTTCAACTAAGGGAATTGGTAAGGTTGACCAACATTTCATTACCCTCAGTAAAAAACCATGTTGAGGTGCTTTTAAAAGAAGGTTTACTTAATGTAGTAAATGAAAGCATTTATAAGAGCTATAAATCATCTTTTAGCAAAGAATATAGAATATTAAAAAGAAATGATTTGCTAATACAATTGGAGGAATCTGGCCTCATTAACGAATTAGAAGATACATTTACGCCAAATTGTATTGTTTTGTATGGCAGTGCAGTTGAAGGAACAGACGATGAAAGGGGAGATGTTGATATCTTTATTCAGAGCAAAAAAAAAGATTTTAAATTAACAAGATATGAAGATATCTTAAAACGGAAAATTAGTTTGTTATTTGAACCAAATATTGAAAAGATCGATGATAACTTAAAAAATTCGCTTGCAAATGGAATTGTTCTCAGTGGATTTTTAAAGGTGATATAATTGAAATGGGAGGACTGTCTCGATTATAAAGTTAAAAAGGTAAAAGAAAACCCAGAACAAGCAGAGGCTCTTCTTAAATTAGCCAAAAGAAGATTAGAATCTGTTGAAAAACGGAGAAAGGATGAGTTCTCTCAATTGCTTATTGAATCGTATTATGAAGCAATTAAAGAATTAATATCTGCTCTGTTATCAATACATGGCTATAAAAGTTACAGCCATGAATGCCTCATATCATTCATGGAGGAGTTTTATTCGTCTGCGTTAGATGATTTTCAGATCCATTTTTTAGATAGTATGAGAAAACTGAGAAGCGATATCCAGTATAGGGGAAGAGATGTTGCAGACGATTATTTAAAAAGAAATAGTTCAGTGATAGAAAAAATAATCGGAAATCTCCTTGATCTCGTAGAAAAAGAACTTAATCTGTAAAATTCTTAAATTCCTAGAGCGACTCATAGAGCGATTCCCAAATGCATTCCCAATATTGAAAAAAATAATTCTAAGATTAGGACTGCAATAAAAAATAAAAAAAATATAATTGTTAATCCAAATATCTCTTTTCTTTCTGTTTTTTTCAAAATGAAATCACAATAACAACATAAATTATAAATAAGGTATTAACGATTGTTAATATTGTGGGGTCTAGATCTGGAAGTTTAGAATAAACATTTTTTATCATATTCTTTCCTTCCTCCCTCTCAAAAACATCTAGACCTCATTAACTTTATTCTCATTTTTTTAAAAATCAGATTGTGTATTATTTGTTTTAATGAATATTTTTTTTGTCTTATCCCGAAATTACTTTATGTTACTGAAAAATCTATTAGAGTTTGTTGGATATTTCTTTAGTTGAAATTCCAAATCCAATTTCAAATAACCATGATTCATATGTCCATAATTTACAACATTTCAATAAGCATAGTGCTATAAAATCTTCATCTTTTTCATGTCGCTCTAACAATTGCTGTGCTTTGGGTAAATATTTTTTATATTCTTCTAATCTAACAAATGTTATTCTATTAAAAAGTAAGGAACTCAATACCTGGAAATCTGTTTTAGATAGATTGGATTTTGATAATATCTCCTTTTCGTTATTACGGAATTCCTCCAAAAGTCTTTGTGGTGCATATATTTTCAAATTGTTATTAAAAAACAGCTCTATTATATCACCTTGGGAAATCAACATCCTAAATAATACATTAGAATCAAGCACAACTTCCAATTATATCAGACCTTTCTTCTTTAACCTCTTATGCATGGATAAATTTACTTTTTCGGCTAATTCCTTAGCATCTTCCTCTGTAAATTTGGACTTAGAAACTATTTCTCTAAATTTTTGTAATGCTTGCTCTTCTTCTAATTTCTTTAATGCTTCTTCTCTAGCTATTTCAGACCAATTTATCCAAGATAATTTGTTTATCATGGCCTTAAACTCATTGGTAATTTTCAATGTAACACTTACCATCTATAATTCACCTTTCTTCCTCATTTCTTCAAACTTTAGTAAGGCATCTGCTCTTTTCTTCAATCTAGCTTTTAATACTTCAGGCCAATTAATCTCAGGGAATTTCTCCATTTTTTTCTTTAATTCTTTTGGTATGGATACTGTTAGTGTTGGCATATTATTATCTCCAAATCATGCATCAAATATCTATATACAATATACTGTTAATATACATTATGTTGTTAATGTATATAAAACTTACGTTTAGGAAGGAAGAATTTTTAATGGTGTCTCAAACTAAAATAGCAACAAACACTTTATTCTTAAGTTTATTAGAGCATTTCCTAAATCTATTCCCAATACTAAAAAATTTACTAATACAATTAGAACTATAATAATAATTATTTAGTCCAAAATCTCTCTCATTTTTTCTTTTTTTTTTAATTGTATTTTTAGTTTTGGCCAAGGAAAAACTCCTATAGATCCTAAAATCTATAATTTTTAAATATGTGTTTAATTAGCTGTTGTCTAGCAAGACAAACCCAAACTTTGTTATCTTTTTTTTCTATATTTTATTTTAATATTTACGGTATGAAATAACATAAGTGCTAAAAAAAGAGCTAGAAAGGATAGTGCAAAATGGATATAGATTGAACGATTATAAATAAACATCATTATTTGAATAATTCCAATACATAAGATAAGACATAAAAAAATAAATATTATTTTTCTTATACTAAAGCTTTCAAACATTTGAATCGGCCGACTATCAAAATAGAAGTATTAACATTTTTGGAGGATTAAAATATCAAATAAAAAGGAGTAATTTTGAGAAACAATCAAGATTTCTTCTCAATATATCTTAAATATGGGATGGCAACTACAAAAACAATCACTGCTGCTATTGGAAGCCAAATTAAAGGATGAATAGTTTTATCCCAGCCTACTTGTATAACCAAATAACCAACAACAAGATATACTAAAATCCACAACAAACTTGCTATGGTAAATCCTCTCCAAACCGATGCTTTACCCATATAGAAGTATATCTTTTTTATCAAGTTAAAGTTTTTGTGGTTTTTTAAAAAGATAATCTCGAGCTTCTCCAACTGTAAAAAGAGAACCGGTAATACAGATTAAATCATTCTTTTTTGCAATATTTTTTGCATAATTAATTGCATCAGCAATTTCATCTTTTACGATAACTTCTTTTTTACATATCATTTCTTTTAATTTAGTAGGACTACATGCTCTGTCATTATGGGACTTTGTTACAATAATTACATCTGCAATAGGAATAATAATATCCAGCATTTCTTGAATATTTTTATCAGATAGTATTCCTATGACAAGAATTAATCTTTCATAAACAAAATCCTTTTCAAGTGAAGTTTTAAGAAAATTTATCCCAGCTGTATTATGAGCACCATCAAGAAGAATTAATGGTTCAAAACCAGCTATTTCCATTCTACCAGGATTTGTTGTCTTTTCAATTCCATCATTAATACTATTATCAGTGATGTAAACACCATTCATTTGAAGGGTTTCTATTGTTGCAATGGTAACAGCAATATTTTCTCCTTGAAATATACCACCCAGCGATGTTTTCAAATTATAATCTTTTAAAGAACCCTTAATTAGAAATTCTTGCCAATCAACACTACCGCTGATTTTTTTCCAAAAATTATTATCAATAACCATTAAAGATGATTTTTTTTCCTTAGCTACTTTCTGTATTACCTCCAAGGCTTTATTGCTTGCAGCAGTAATTAAAGGAACACCATCTTTAATAATACCTGCTTTTTGATAAGCTAGTTCTTCAATTGTTTTCCCAAGGATATTTTGATGTTCTAGTGAAACATTTGTAATTACTGTAGCCAGAGGATCAACAATATTTGTAGCATCGTATCGTCCTCCAAGTCCTACCTCAATTACGGCATAATCAATTTTTTTATCCTTGAAATATTGAAAAGCAATAGCTGTAACAATTTCAAAAAACGTTGGAGTATTGTCTTTTTTTGTCATCTCTTCAATAATCGGCTTAATTTTTTCAACAAGTTTTACAACATCTTTATTTGAAATTTCATTATTGTCAATAATAAAACGCTCTGAAAATCTTTGAAGATGAGGAGATAAATAAACCCCAACTTTATACCCATTTAAAGTTAATACAGATTGTAATAGTCTACAAACAGATCCCTTACCATTTGTTCCCCCTACATGAATTATCTTGTATTTTTTTTGTGGATCCCCTAGTTTTTTACAAATATGGGTAATTCTATCTAATCCTAGTTTAATACCGAATTTTTCAAAAGAATAAAGCCAATCAATAGTTTCTTTGTAATTCATATTAACAGCTAGTAACCCTCTGGATAAAGAACATCAGGAATAATTTCGTATTTATCCTTCCAGCTATCACCTTTCTTAATCTTAACCTTTCTATCCTCGATCTTAAGTCTACCCTGGGCAAAAAGCTGAACAGATCTAGGCAGTATCTGATGTTCGACTTCAAGGATGCGATGAGCAAGTTTATCCCTGTCATCACCAGGCATAACCTTTACTGCAGCCTGCAGTATAATTGGTCCATGGTCCATATGTTCATCCATAAAATGAGTTGTGCAACCAGTAATCTTCATTCCATAATCTAATGCATCACCCTGGCCATTTATTCCTCTAAATGATGGAAGAAGCGCTGGATGAATATTGACCAGTTTTCCGTACCATTTTTTTACAAAACAAGAAGAAAGCATCCTCATGTAACCTGCTCCAACAACTAGTCCTACATTGTTTTTCTCCAGTATTTTATCAATTTCTTTATCGTAATCCTCTTTATCTTTTCCTTTTGGATTAATAAAAAACGCGTTTATTTTATGTTTTTTTGCTCTTTTAAGTGCAAAAGCCTCCTTGTTATCACTAATTATAGCTACAACTTTTGCATCTATCATACCCTTTTCAGAAGCATCAATAATGCTTTGAAGATCAGTTCCACTACCTGATGCAAGAACACCAACTCTTAATTTCTCTCTCATAAGACTCACATTATAGCATTTTAGTATAATATAATCCCTTTTTTGACTTTTTCATTAAAGATTACTATTACAAATATTTATATTAAATGAATCATATATAATTTTTATATGAGGTTTAAAATTAAAGTATGTTTAACTGTACTTTTTGTTATTCTTATTTTACTAGCTGTAAAGTTTTACGTTTTGTCGCCAAAAGAGGTTAAAAATAAAGACGACAAGGAAAAAGAACCTAAAGAAATTCTAATGGATAATCCATCGGTTTTACCTAATTGGAGCAATGGCAAATACCATGATTACTATGGAACAACTCAAATGCTTGAGGATTTAAATAATAAATACAAAAATTTAGTAAATGTTTTTTCAATAGGTAAAAGTGTTCAAGGTAAAGACATTTGGTGTATAAAAATAACTAATGAAAATAACAACAGTAGAAAATTTTCATGCCTTATTGACGGGTGTATCCATGGATATGAATGGGAATCAGGGGAAGCATGCTTGTATCTGGCTGAATATCTTGTCATTAATTATTGTTATAATAATACAGTAAGTAATATTCTAAATAATTCTGACATTTACCTTGTTCCAATTTTGAATCCTGATGGAAGACAAAAAGATGATCGATGGAATGATAATGGTATTGATTTAAATCGAAATTTTGATGCAGATTTTGGTAGGTTAAAAAGTTTTAATTTACCTCTTGGGAAATTGTTTGGTATAATAAAAATTCCTAAAATTGAATTTCCTAGATTAGGTATAATGTATCTTAATTGTGGAAGGTATCCTTTTTCAGAACCAGAAACAAGAGCTCTAAGAGATTTAGCAAACAGACTTAGCTCTAAAGATTTTTCATTTTATGTAAATTGTCATACAGCCTTGCATTTTCTTAGTTCTGTATGTAATGTTAATTATAAACCAGAATTTACTGTTACAAATCATGAAAGAGATATTTTTAATAGTGTACTTGATTGGGTTGGTGAAAACACAGAATATTCACCATTATATGGTGAACAATATCAGCATGCAGGATTTGGTTCTTCACAAGATTGGATCTTTAAAAAATTCCGTATAGTATCTTTTACTTTTGAGATGTTAAATAAGGATTATGACCCTGGGTATAATCCTGGTGGAAGACATGACCGCCTGGTTCATTGGATGAAAACTACGCTTCCTGTTTTCTTATATCTACTGGTAAATATTGGAAATCTTCATGATTGGAAAGTAACAGATATTGAGCCACCTTTACCTGAAGGTGTGCCACCACCTCCTTTTAAATAGTCTTTTTTTTAAATGAAATTAGTGTAAAAA
>Ga0315285_10001246_pt1 | contig 26629 bp, 15 predicted proteins | sample YL17G09_36_MG_FD_203698 | JGI IMG/M metagenome (GOLD analysis project Ga0315285, IMG submission 203698) | Sediment microbial communities from Yellowstone Lake, YNP, Wyoming, USA - YL17G09_36 | ecosystem: Environmental > Aquatic > Freshwater > Lake > Sediment | place: USA: Wyoming | collected... | reverse complement strand
GATCCCGATAAAGGTGTGCGCTCTGCGGCCGCACATGCCCTTGCGTATCTGAAGGACAAGAGAGCGGTGCCTCCCCTCATCGAGGACCTGAAGGATCCCGATAAATGGGTACGCTCTGCGGCCGCACGGACCCTTGGGGATCTGAAGGACAAGAGAGCGGTGCCTCCCCTCATCGAGGCACTGCAAGATCCCGATGAACGTGTACGCTCCGTGGCGGCATGGACCCTTGGGGATCTGAAGGACAAGAGAGCGGTGCCTCCCCTCATCGAGGCACTAAAAGATTCCCATGACGACGTGCGCCATGCCGCCGCGAGGTCACTTGGGCGATTGGGGGACAAAGCCGCGGTGGAGCCCCTCATTCTTGTACTGAAGAATGATCCCCATAGAGGGACACGCTGTGAGGCCTTAATGGCGCTCAGAAATCTGGGATACGAGACACCGGCGGATCTCCGTTGGGTATGCCAACTCGGCCCTCCACCTCCTCCCCCACCCCTTGATCTCAAGGGGGGCGGCAAGATTGTGGCCTTCTGGAATACATGGTTCGAGAATCGAGATGAAAAAACCCGCGTTGAAGTGCTAAAGAAAGACGCAACTTATTCTTTTGTGCTGGATATTTCCAAATATGCATATTTTAGCGACTCTTCTGCAGAGCCCGCCCCGTCCATTATGGAGGCAGTTGAGAAAGTCCGCAAAGAGAGTAGCACGATTCGCTTCAGGATAAGGCCCATCCTCTATGGGGATTTTCTCCGTTTCACAGACAACCAGCGTGCGTGGAAAGAGCTGAAAGTTGATATCAACAAGCTCGTCCTAGCAGATAAAGCCGTTGAAGACAACATACGGAAAGAAAAGGACAAGTTGTCATCGGGGGAAATCAAGGTGCATAATTTCGCCCATGAGATGCAGGCAGGTGAGGTCAGGTTCGATTTGCTTGCCGAACGATCGGGAGACGCCACGATTCTCATCACCATCTGGGATGAAAAAGGAATGATCCCCCTGGATCATCTGACCCTGTCCGTCCGGGTGATCGATGAGGGCACGCCGGCTGCCAGACAAAGACCCCTAAGCGAAACAGTCCCGCTCAGGAAAGGTCGCCAAACGCTTCTCAATATTTCCTCGGATTTTTCGTCTTCAGGTGCCCTACTGGCTGATGCGGCCTTTTATGTTTTTGAGAAAAGCCCAAACGGCAAGAGTATTGTCCTATTTGCCGCGAAGGCAGGCGACGCAGCTACCGGGGCACAGGATGAGGTATCCGTCTATGCCTGGGAAACGGAATCATTGCTCAGTGAATACGTTGAGAAAAAAGATCAGCTTATCATACAAATCAGAAACGCGCGTGAACAAGCAAAAAGTATAGCTGAGAATGTATGGAAATACAGCTATGAATCGGCGGCTGAAGGACTCAAAAAGAAGATTTTCGGCGGACGCAGCGATAAGGACCGAAAGCAGGCGGCAGATGCGGAGAAGGTCTTTCGTGATCTTGTGCAGAAAAAAACTCAGAAATCCATTGTATTTGTGCGGATGCGAAATGAAGATGGCCATCCGGTATATCTCCCGCTGGGAATTCTCGCGGCCAGCAGCAAAAACCAGTTCCTGGATAAGAGGATCATCCTTGTCCAGCCCCTTCCACGGGAGCATTACCCGGCAGGTGATCATCCCGTGGGATCATGGACTTTCAATGTGCCGGAAAATATGGCTGAACTTTCGACCCTTAGTAATACGGCTTTGAGCCAGCTTGAGAAAAAACCTCCGTATTACCGGGATATTTCAACGGTCAAAGGTTTTTTTAAAGAAACTGTCGCAAGTGCCAGTTCTGAGGGAGTGCTTCTGCTGGCACATCAGGCGGGCGGAAATCTCTGGTTTACCAATCAAGCAATCGGGATCGTGTCTGAGGATATCAAGCGCCCATTTCCCGCCGGCAGCGTGGCGATTCTTTCCGCCTGTTCGACCGCCTCTTCAGAAGGAAATAATCAGGCCATCCTCGAAAAGCTCAACGCCAACGGCATCGACGCCATGATTATTTCCCCTTTCCCCGTGCACGCTGACTACGGAGCCATGCTGGCGATCAAATTTATTCGGGCGATAGAAGCGGCAAAGAAAGATTCGAAAGCTTTGTCCCTGGCAGAATTATTTTCCATGGCTACCAAGGAAACGGCAAGCTACTTCAAGGATGTACGAAGTTTGCATTTTGACGATATGGACCTGGAATTCCTGATTGCGGGAGATTATCGGGTTAAAATAGCCCCGAAATAAAGAAGATCACATGAAAGGAGAAAGGTTCGGATGAAGAGGATTATGATTCTTATGTCTGTTTTGGTTCTGACCTGTGGATGCGCATCCATGTCCGCCGCCGTGACGTGGACCTCAACCCCCTCATTCAAGGAGGCATCGACACGCGAACGAACCATCGTTGTCATCAGCGATCTTCACCTGGGTCCTGGAAAGAAGTCTAACAATGAATGGTATGCCACAGAGGATTTCCGCTGGCCCAAAGCGTTGAAGGCCTTCCTCGATAAAATGTCAGAGACGGGAAACCGGCAGGTTGACCTTATCGTCGCCGGTGACTTCCTGGATATGTGGCAACCCCCGGACAATATTCGCTGCGAAGGGATCAGCGCGGGGTTGGGCTGCACGGTTGATGAGATGAAAGCCGTTGCAACCTGGATTACTAAGGCGCACGATCCGGTATTCAAAGACCTTCGTGATTTTTCCCGCAAAGGGGAAAACCGGCTGCATATCATCCCCGGCAACCATGATTCGGCCCTGTTGATCGCAGCGGTCTGGGAACCGGTCGGAAAGGCCCTCGGAGCTGATAGCGGGCGGGTAAACTTTGTCAGAACCGGGGTGTGGAAGTCCCCCGACGGCAGTATCGTGGTTGAGCATGGCCACCAGATCGGAACCGAGGCGAACCGGTACGACACGTGGCCGGACATCGTGCGGTCTCGCGGCGGCAAGGAATACATCATTCGACCCTGGGGAGAACAATTTGTTCAAAAGATATTCAACGAGCAGGAAAATTGTTATCCCCTCATCGATAACCTCTCACCGGAAAGTGCCGGCATTTGGTACCGGATGAAAGACCGAGGAGCCTGGGGTACCAGTGCAGATATCGCCCAGTTTGTCGCCTTCAACCTCTTTCAGACCTCGTTGCCCCAGAAAGCGCAGATTCTGGGTGCGGGGGGCTCACCGGAAGAAAATATCAAATGGGACATTGCCAGGGCCCGGGACCAGGGTCATCAACTATTTGTTGCTGCGATGCCCCCAAATGACGATTTCCGTGCAAGCCTGCTAGGGGACTCTGAACAGGCGAAGAAAGTCCGACTGGAATTCGATGCCCTAGCCAAGGATGAGAAGCGACTCCCCGATGAAAATGTAAAATTACTTTGTGAGCAGGCTGAGATCCGGGGTAATTCTTTATGCAAAACGCCTGAACTGGGGGCCGGCATTGATAAACTACTTGTACCCCGAGGATGGGTACTCGCCGCCCATTTGAGAAATAGGGAAGTGGAGTTCCCGAAAATGCGCTTCTTCATCTATGGCCACACCCATCTTCTCGAAGAGGCCTGGCAGCCCGGCAGTGGTTTTGGTTTATCAGTAACGGTTTTGAATTCGGGCGCCTTCCATAGAGTAATTAACGAAAAGGGATTTCTGCGCCGTGTCGCTGCGAAGAACCTCTCTCCGGAGGAAGGCCTGAAGAAGCTGGCTGTCGAGGAATTGCCGCCCTGCTATACTTTTATCCTTGTCCCCCATGGAAAAGAACCAAAGGTCCAAAATTGGGTCATGGAAGAATCGAATGAAACGGGCAAGATTGTAGAGCCGGACAACGAATCCTGTAAATGATGGGCGAAACAAAAGAGTAGAAAAGAGATTCGCTATCCAGATTTTCGAGGTCTCATAAAACCATCAGGATCTACGGATCTCTTTAGACACAGTAAGAAGCTCCTGTTGATCTGTAGAAATTTCTGCCACAGAGGGGATGATGGAACCTACATTGAAACTCTGCATCCTCTCCCTGGCGTTCGCAGCCCTTCTTACCGGTGGATGCAGCAAGCCATTGTTGCCTTATTCGCTTGACACGCCTCCTCTGGTCCTGGCGCCTGCGTCCCTGGCCAACGTAGAGGATGGGCGGGGTCGCTTCAGGGAGATCTATTGTGCCGTGCAAAAAAATCACGGAGCTGTGCTGCCTTATAACCGGCCATGCGAAGACGTCATATTACGGCTGGGGGGTGAACCTGAACCGACACGAAACCCGGTCTCGCTCGGACCTTCGAAACTTAAATTACGGGTCCTGGTTGTGCCCGGGCTATTCAACGACTGTATAAAGTTCAGCAGCGCTTATTCCTATGCCCATGCGCACCTGGAACGTTATGGGTACAGGGCGGAGAGCCTCCCGGTAAGCGGACGATCCAGCAGCACCTATAACGCCCTGGAGATCAGAAATGCGATCCTTGGCATGGAACTCCTGTCCGAAGAAAAAATAGTGCTCGTTGGCTATTCAAAGGGGGTGCCGGATATTTTGGAAGCGGTTGTTGCTTACCCCGAGATGCACCAAAGAGTAGCGGCGGTTGTGTCAGTCGCCGGCACAGTAAATGGATCGCCGTTAGCCGACCAGATTGACAGACCCTACCAGGAATTGCTTAAGAAAGTCCCCCTTCCCCAGTGCCCTCCCGGGGTGGGGGACCCCATTGAAAGCCTGAAGCGGTCAACCCGCCTGCCGTGGCTCTCGCGAAATCGGCTTCCGGAATCGGTAAAGTATTTCTCGCTGGCCGCCTTTGCCGGGCGGGATGATATTTCCGTAATCCTTCAGTCCTCCTATGATCGGCTGGCCCTGATCGATCCTCGCAATGACAGCCAGGTAATTTTCTACGACGCCATCATCCCGGGAAGCACCCTTCTTGGCTTCGTCAAAGCAGATCACTGGGCGGTGGCTATGCCCTTCTCCCAAGACGCGCCCCAGCTTTCGCCCGGCCTGATTGATAAAAACGAATTCCCCCGAGAAGTCCTTCTGGAGGCGATGATCCGGTTTGTGGAGGAAAAACTCCTGGCCGTTGACAGATCTGCGATTGCGGGAAAATCGCGGGATTAAATTCTCAATTCTCGCGTCTCTTCTTAACTATCCCCACAAGTCTATTGTTCTTACCGATTGATTTTTCATCTCATTCCTCGGTTCTCGTTCCTCCCCTCTCGCGCCAGATTTCCCACCGGAACGGCGTAGGGACCCTCGCGGACGAAGGCCATGCGCGGAGAAATGCCCTTCTCTTTGCAGGCCTGGTAGAAATAAAAGACGGCGTTCTGGACCATCTCCTGGACCTTCTTGGCCCGGCTTTTCCTCTTGCCGGCGGGAGTCAGGAAATCATACCCGCTCCCCCCGGGAAGCATGGAAAAAACGGCCTCGGGGATATCGGAGGTACAGTAGATCATCCCCCCCTCGCCAACTTTTCTCAGGACTTTTGCCCAAACCTCTGGCTCCCACTGGTCTTTGGTGAACTTCCAGGAGGGGGACTTGAGAACCTCCACGTATCGGTCAGGACCCTGGAGTTTCAGAAGGTGGGTCAAGGTCTTGTATTCCGGCCCGCCGATGGGTTCCGGGTCGCGGTTGTCGGCGGCGATGATGATGACCCCCTTCTCTTTTACCGCCGGGATGGCTCCCACCGCGGCCTTGGCGGTCTGGTAATGGTTTCTCCCCACATACCCGCCGTGGGTCAGGACAATGTTGAATTCCTCTTCCACCGGGATGACCACGTAGGTCTTGATCTTTTCCACGGCCTTTTCCAGAACCTTTTCCAGGTCTCCGGCAAAGACCCCGGTCATGCGCATGTCCTTGTCCAAGGTCACAGTGATAGTAAAATCGACTCCAACGGACTTGGCCACGGCCAAAGCCTCTTCATGGCAGGGGTTCCCCTCAAAGACCAGGTTCGTGGCGCAGGGGGATTCGAGGAATTCCGGGCTGTGGAACTTCTGGATGGTGCGGAGGTCCACCAGCCCCGGGCAGACGGCCTTTCGTCCCCCTGAGGCTCCGGCCATGAAATGGCTCTCGGTCAGGCCGGTGGCGATCTTCACATCGGCCTCATGGAAGAGCCGGTTCAGGTAAACGTTGGTTCCCGTTGGAGTCTGACCCACCGAGACCAGGATGGATTTATTCTCGCAATTGTGGTCCAGAACCTCATAGGAAGAGACAACCTCTTTACCGAGCATCTCCACTTTTTCCCGGGGTGTGCTGGCCCGATGAGTTCCGGTTCCCACGATGATCCGGATGTTCTGCCGGGGGATTCCCAGGGCCTGGAGCTTCTTCAAAAGAGGGGACAGAATTCCTGCCTTCCCCTGGTAAGGAACCGGGCGGGTGATGTCGGATATGGTGACGGCCACGTTTACCTGGTCCGCATCTTTCCCTTTTCCCCGGACGATCTCTTCCAGAGTGGGGCCCCCGCAGGGCTGGGCGAGGGCTTTCTGAATCTCCTTCGCCGGGTTCTTCAGGACCTCGGCTTTTTGCATGGTCAGTTCAACGCAGTCCGGAGGAACCGAAATGACCAGAGGCCCGCCGGTGAATTCCACCTTTACCTTCTTCCAGCCCTTGGTTTTTACTTTCTTCAAGGTTTCTAACAAATCCGCTCTCATATCAGCTCCAATTAAAATACTGATGCGGAGAGGGGGAGACGGGGTGAAAAAGAAAGTTGTCCGTGTCCCCGCGTCTCCGTGTCTTCGCGTCTCCGCGTCAGTTCTTAGCCCACGGTCGGAATCAAATCCAGGTTCCCGGTGAAAGCGGCATCCAGGGTGGGTTTCATCAGCTTGTCCACGTCTCCCCGTTCGGACTCCATGGGGGTGGGCATGTTCTGCAGCTTCATCTTGAGCTGCGGGTCTTTCGCCGCGGTGATCATCCGTTTGATATGGGCCTTGGAAACTCCCGCATCCGCCAGGGTTGCCGGGAAGCCGAGGGCTTTGGAGAACTGGATCATCCCCCTGGCCACCATCATGGCCAAGGCCCTTCCCTTCTTGCCCTCGGTCTTGGCCTTGATGAACCCGGCTTCTTTCAAAATTTCCCCGAAGACCGCCAGCTGGTCCTGGATTTTGGAAGCAAAAAGAACGGTGTAATAGGGGTTGAGGATCGCGCAGGCCCGCCCGTGCGTTAGAACATCGATCAAAGAGAAGCTTCCCAGATGGGGGCCGCTGGTCCCGCCGATCATGATCGAGTATCCTCCCAGGTCGGTGCCCAGGCCCAGGCTGTGCCGGGCGTCGCGATCTCCCGCGTTCGCTTTGACTTTGGGCAGTCCGTACACAATCAGGGCCAGGCAGGCCTTGGCCACTTCTTTCATCTTTTCATAATAGGCCTGGCCAGTGGCGCCCATGAAGACCTCCCATGCATGAGCGATCCCGTCCAGTCCTCCGTCCAGGGTCAGGTCCATGGGAGCCCCCAGAGTGACTTGGTAATCGAAGACCGCAGCCTGGGGGACAATGGCTTCGTCCACGATCAGCTTTTTTTGCCCCGTCACCAGGTCGGTGATGTTGGAGTATTTCGTCAGTTGGGCCCCTGAACTCGCCGCCGTCTGGACGGCTACCAGGGGCAGGAGAGGTTTCCCGCCTATCCCTTTGACCTTGGTCACGTTGCCCACGCCAAAATAGGGGTCAATGGTGCTGGCCAAGGCATCCGGAGCCTGGAGAGCCTTCTTCACGTCTCCGGGAGAAAAGGTCGCCAGGACGTTGGCCGCTTTGGCGGCATCGATGGTACTGCCTCCCCCCACGGCCAGGATGACTTCGGGCCTCGTCCGGGCGACATGAAGGGCCAGCCGGTACACGTCCTCCCGCGGGGCATTGGGCCCGGCACCGATGATGATTTCCGTTTCCACCCCCCTGGCCTTGAGGGAATCGGTGATGGTCTGCAGGGTTCCCGCCATCCAGCCCTGCCCCAGATCGGCCACCATCACCAGCGCCCGCTTTCCATGCCGGGCGACAATATCCCCGGTTTTTCCCAGAACCTCAAACCCGAAGGTGTAGGAATCCCCCTTCCATTCCTTCAGCAAACTCTCCGCCTTTTCCACTACGCGTTCCATGGCAATATCCTCCTTCCAAAAATGCGGAATGCGGAGTTCGGAATGCGGAATGAACTAGCCGGCTTTTATTCCACAATCCGCAATCCGAAATCCGAAATTTATTTCAATGCTTCTTCAACCAAGGCAATCAATCTTTTTGGAGAAATGGGTTTGGGCAAGTAGAGGTTGGCTCCCGCTTCCATGCCCCGCTGCCGATCCTCTTCCCCGCTCCGGGCGGTCAGCATCAGGATGGGCGTTTCCGCGTACGAGTCCATCTGCCGAATCTTCTGGCAGACTTCAAACCCGGTCATCTCCGGCATGCTCACATCCAGAATCAGCAAGTCGAACTGATTTTGGCAAACCTTCTCCACCGCCTCCGGCCCGCTGGACAGGGGGGTCACTACGAACCCCAGGGGAGTGAACAGCTCCTGGATGGCGATCAAAACCAGCTCATCATCGTCGACCACCAGAATCTTTTTGGCCATGCCTTTTCTTCTCCTCCAAGGGGGTGCCCAGAACTCCGCTCTGGGCCGGCGAAACGGCGCCATATCCCTTTTCCGTTTATGCTTCCACCATCCATTCTAAAGCCGTTCCCAGGCGGGGCGACAATACGGGCAGAAGCACCCGGAAAGTCGTCCCCTCGTTCATCTTGCTCTCCACCTCGATCCTCCCCCCGTGGGATTCGATGATTCCGTAACAGATGGAAAGCCCCAGGCCCGTTCCCTGGCCCACTTCCTTCGTGCTGAAAAAGGGTTCAAAGATCTTGTCGATGCTTTCCGGGGGAATGCCGTTCCCGGTGTCCTTCACGATCACTTCCACATCATTCCAGCCGTTATGCCGAAGGAGGGAAGCGGCGATGATGAGCTCTTTCTTCCGTTCCGCCCTTTCCATGGCATGCCGGGCGTTGGAGATGAGATTGAGGAACACCTGCTCGAGCTGATTGGCATCTCCCCGGATCTTGGGAAGGTCGGGCTGAAATTCCTTGATGATCCGGATGCCGTGGTTGATCATCTGCTGCCCGGTGATCATCAGGGCATTTTCGATCGGCTCGGTCACATCCATGGGCCGGAAGTCGAACTTGGACTGTCGGGAGAAGTCCCGGAGGTGGTTGATGATCTTCGCGATCCGCTCGTTGCACTTTTGGATCAGCTCGAGGCGCCTCTGGTTTTCATCCTCCGGGGTGAGTTTTTCCCGGATGACGTGCAGAAAGGTATCCGCCGCCATCAAGGGGTTATTCAGTTCATGAGCGACCCCGGCCACGAGATCCCCCAGGGCGCGCATCTTTCCCGCCTGGATGAGGTGGGCCTGGGTCCTTTGCAGCTCCTCTTCCAGTTTCTTCTTCTCGGTTAGGTCCTTGAAGACTCCCAGGGTTCCGATGATCTGCCCCTTTTGATCCCGCAGCAGGGAGGCGGAAGTCAAAATGGGAACCGTCCCGCCCACCTTGAGGGCGGTGGTCTCGTGGTTTTTCAGGCTTCCCTTTTCCCGCAGGATGGACATGATCTTGCGGGCCTCGGCAATCCCGTCCTGATAGAACTGATAGATGGGGAGCCCGATGATTTCCTCCCGGGGCTGCCCCACCATTTCTTCAAAGGCCCGGTTCACAAAGGTGATCTTCCCCTTGGGGTCCGTCGTCACGATGGCATCCACGGAGCTCTGGACGATATTCTCCACCTGATCCTTGGTCTTCCACAGCTCTTTTTCCAGGGCGATTTTCTCGGTGATGTCCCGGGCGATCTCCACAAACCCCAGGGTCTTCCCCGAGGGATCCTTCAGCGAGGTCACGATGGCGTGGGCGGTGAAAAGGGTCCCGTCTTTCCGCACCCGTTCCACCTGGTACTCGGTCATTCCTTCCTCTTCCACCTTGCGGGAGATCACCCGAATCAGGCCGCGCGACCGGTCGTCTTTCCAGAAAGTCCGGCTGATGCGCATCTTTCCGATGACTTCTTCTTTGTTCCACCCGAAGAGGTTTTGCGAACCGCTGTTGTACTGCAGGATCACCCCGTTGGGGTCCGTGGCCATGATCGAATATTCGGTGGAGCTCTCCAGAACGCTGTTGAGCAGGCGGGAAAGATTCCTGTATTCCTCTTCCTTTTCCTGAATCTCCTGGGTTCGGGCTTGGACGATCTCCTCCAGGTTGCGGGTGTAATTGAGAACCTGGTCGGCCATGCGGTTGAAAGATTGAGACAGGGTTCCGATTTCATCACCCCCGCTGAGTTTCACTTTTTGGGTCAGGTCCCCGCCGGCCATGCGCGCGGTTACCTCGGTGAGTTGCTGAAGCGGCCGGGTGAGGACGCGGGAGAGCATGACCGTGAGCAGGATCGCCAGGGCCACTGTGCCCAGGGCCACAAGGGTGATGAAGAACTTGGTCCGGGCTACCCCTTCATAGATTTCCTCTTCATAGCTGCCCGCCGCGATGATCCAATCCCAATCCCGAAAGTACAGGTATTTGTTGATCTTCATCCTGGGGACGGACTCCCCCAATTCCACATTGGCCCAGGGGTAACGGAGGGTGCCCACCTCTGTTTCCCCCAATTGGGGAGCCAGACGAACTATCTCCTTGATGTATTCGAATCCCGTAGAATCCTTGGCCTCCAGAATCGTTTCCCCTTCTTTGGCGGGGTGGACGACCAGCCTCCCCGAGCTATCCATGATGAATGCATAGCCGGTCTTGCCGATCTTGATGGACTTGATGGCCGTCTTCAAAGCCACGGCTCTCTGCTCCGGGATTCCCACGTAAAGAGCCCCGATGACTTGCTTGCTTTCATCGAAAATCGGCTCGTAGGCGGTAATGTACCAGTCATTCACCACGAAAGCCCGCCCCCGGTATGTTTCCCCCCGGAGGATGGTCCGGGTGACCTCGCTGGCGGCCGGCAGGTAGGTTCCCACTGCCCGGCTTCCGTCGGACCGCAAGACATTGGTCGAAATCCGCAAGAGCCGGCCACCCTGGATGCGCTGGAAGACGGTACAGGTCCCCCCGACCATCTGCTGGACCTGGTCCACGAGGGTATCGTTCCGGGTGATCTCCTGCCCGCCGACGGACCAGAAAGGAACCCGGATGCGGGTGGTCTCTTTGGTGAGTTGATCTTCCGCCTCAAATTCCACCAGCCGTTCCGGCGAGATGACGATTCGGTGTCCATTCCGGTGAAATATCCGGCGGGCAATCTTCAGGTCGGAGGTAAGTTTGTTCTGGAGGAGCTCCTGCTGAGCCCGGCACATGGCATGAATGTTGGTGACGATGTGATCGAGGTCCGACTCGTAGGCCTGCTTTAAATCTTCCGTGAATTTCTGCAAAGACACTACGGCCGCGACCCCCATGGGCAGGAGGGCGAGCAAAAGAGTAAAAGCAATTAATTTCGAGCGAATTTTCCAGTCTTTGAAGCTTTTCACCGGGCTTGCCCCCGCTTCAATATATCAAAGGGGCCGAAAAATCTCAAACGCTTTAACTCTCTTAAATATTCACCGAGTAAGTAGAACCTTTGAAAAGGTATGGAGAAATAAAGAATAGGGAGGCTCTAATCTTGTATTGTCATTATGTCAAAGTAAGGCATGCCAATTTTGCTTATTTTGTCAATATTTAATTTTTGTCCGAATGAATAATCATTCATTTGTCATTTTGCCATTATTCCAGGTTAAAATATTACCATGTTTGGAAAAGCGAATATTTATAAAATTAAATAAAATCAGATAGTTAACCTGTAAAATGGCATAGGCATGGGACCCGTTAAAGTCCTGGCACAGCCCTTGCTGTTAATGAGGGCAGAGGATAGAGGGAGAGAGCACAGATGAAGGAGGGACTGAAAATGAAAAAATCAACCATCGTGATAACGGCGTCCATGATCCTGGTCGGATTGGCCTCCAATGTATATGCCGCTGAAATTCTCGGGTACCCCATCGTGGCCAAACAGGCTAAATTTTACTCCATCATCCTGGGCGTGATCGCCGCCTCCATGGCTATGGTCGGGTTCTCCTACCTATGTTTCTGGTTGGCCGATCTGAAGAAGCGGGCAAGGGTTCCCAAACCCGTCGAGAAAGCGGCTTTTGCCGGCGAACTGGTGGCTGCCGCTCAATCAGCCAAATAACCCGAGTCCCGGATTTCATAAAAAAACCCCTTCTTGAAGAATCTCAAGAGGGGGTTTTTTGTTTCTGCAAGTACATTTTCTCCGCGCCTGGCCGTGGGAAAAGCGTAACCCCTTCAGGCTCTTGCAAGTATTTCGTCATTCCGGCGAAAGCCGGAATCCAGAATTACTTGAAAATCCTGGATTCCGGGTCGCGCTTCGCTTGCCCGGAATGACGACTTCAGCTTGCTTTCAAGACTTTTGCAAGACCCTCCCTTATTACGCTTTGGCCTTTATTACGCTTTGGCCTTGGGCGGCCGGGTGGCGAACGTCAGGCCCGCAGCAACCAGCAGACAGACGGCGGCAATCAAGTAGGCGTTGTTGAAATTCTTGTCGCTGTCAAAGATCAGCCCGCTCAGCATGGGCCCCAAAATTCCCCCCACGCCCCAGGCAGTGAAAACAAACCCGTAGTTGACTCCGAAATTCTTCAGCCCGAAGTAGTCTTTGGTAGCTGAGGGAAAAACGGAGAGGTTCGCCCCGTAGTTAAACCCGATGAGCACGGAGGCTAAGAAGAGTGTGCCGTAGGCGTCCAGGCCGCGCAGGAGAAACATGAGGATCGCCTGGAAAACGAAGACCGCAAACATCGTCCAGGTGCGGCCGATCTTGTCGGAAAGAACGCCGGCGACGATCCGTCCAGCGGCATTTCCGACGGCCAGCATGGCTACGAAGATAAACCCGGCCTTGATTCCGGCCTGCAGGTCGACGATCTTGGCCAGCTTCCCGATGATCATGAGACCGGCCCCGGCGGCGAAGACAAACATGATCCATAGGAGAAAGAACTGGGGAGTCCGGACCATCTCCGTCCATTCGTAATCGGCGGCCGCAGCGGTAGCCTTCGGCGCGGATCCGGCTTTTGCCGGAGCGGGGTTGCCCGCCGGTTTGTACCCGGGAGGCGGGTTTTTCAGGAGTTGGGACAGAATCACTACGGCGATGAGAAAAGCGATTCCTAGAACCAGGAACGTGCTCTGGATGCCGAAACCCGAAAGCAAATAGTTAGCCAGGGGGGCAATATATACCGAGGCCAGCCCGAAGCCTGCCACCACCAGGCCGGCGATCAAGCCCGTCCGGGCCGGAGGAAACCATTTGACCGCAGGGGGGGTTGCCGAGGCGTAGCCACATCCGATGCCCGCTCCCGCCAGAATCCCGAACCCGATGACCAAACCCGTTATGGACTGCCCCAGGCTGGCTATAATGAAGCCGATCCCACAGAGAATTCCGCCCAGGGTGGCCACCAGCCGGGGCCCGTACTTATCCTGCATCCTTCCCGCCGGCACCATCATGATGGCAAAAACGATGATGGCCACTGAATAAGGAAGAGCGGCCTGGGTCTCGTTCCATCCCCACTCCTTGGTGATCTGTTTGGAAATAACCGACCAGGCGTAGAGGACTCCCAAAGCCAGGTTAATGCCGGTCCCGGCAAAGGTGACGATCCATCCCCGGTTCTCTGCGACCGCCGGGGAGTTGGCGGCCTTGGTTTGATCAGACATGTGAATGAGCCTCCTTGACAGAATTAAGGGAGCAGGTCTCTGTTTCGAGCCCTGCTCCCTTCATCTTGTCCACCGCCGATCTCGAAGGCTACTGCCTTTCCGAAACCAGAGTGGTGACCACCGTTGGGTCGGCCAGGGTGGTGGTGTCTCCCAGGTCGCCGATCTCTCCCGCGGCGATCTTTTTCAGGATGCGCCTCATGATCTTGCCGCTGCGCGTCTTGGGCAGCATATCGGCCCACTGGATCTTGTCCGGAGTGGCGATGGGGCCGATCTCCTTCCGCACGTGGGCCACCAGGGTTTTCTTCAGGTCGTCCGACTTGGTCTGGCCGGCCTTCACCGTGACAAAGGCGTAAATCCCCTGGCCCTTGATGTCGTGGGGCATCCCCACCACCGCGGCTTCGGCCACGGAGGGATGGCTCACCAGAGCGCTCTCCACTTCCGCGGTTCCGATCCGGTGTCCGGAGACGTTGATGACGTCGTCCACCCGGCCCATGAGCCAGAAGTCCCCGTCCTCATCCACCCGGGCGCCGTCGCCGGTGAAGTACAGCCCGGGGAACTGGACGAAGTAGGTCTCCTTGAAGCGCTCATGCTGCCCGTAAATGGTCCGCATCATTCCCGGCCAGGGCTTCTTGATCACCAGGTATCCGCCTTCGTTGGGGCTGGCCGCAGACCCGTCTTCGCGGATGACGGCGGCGTCCACACCGGGGAAGGGCTTGGTGGCCGAACCCGGTTTGATGGGCCACCCTCCCGGCAGGGGAGTGATCAGGATTCCGCCGGTTTCGGTCTGCCACCAGGTATCGACGATGGGGCATTTCTCTTTACCGATGACCTTGTAGTACCACATCCAGGCTTCGGGGTTGATGGGCTCTCCCACGGTCCCCAGGAGGCGGAGGGAGGAGAGGTTGCGGCCCAGGGGCCACTGGTCTCCGTCGCGCATCATGGCCCGCAGAGCGGTGGGCGCCGTGTAGAAGATGTTGACCTTGTGCTTCTCCACGATCTGCCAGAAACGGTCGGGCTTGGGATAGTTGGGAACCCCCTCGAACATGAGGCTGGTGGCCCCGGCGGCCAGGGGGCCATAGACGATGTAGCTGTGCCCGGTGACCCAGCCGATGTCGGCGGTGCACCAGAAAATATCTTCATCCTTGTAGTCGAAGATCCACTTGAAGGTGGTCATCACGAAGAGGAGGAATCCCGCCTGGGTGTGGAGAACCCCTTTGGGTTTGCCGGTGGAGCCGGAGGTGTAGAGCATGAAAAGGGGATCCTCCGCATCCATGACTTCGGGCTTACATTCCGGTTTGATGTCCTTGGCAGCCATTTCTTCATGCCACCAGAAATCCCGGCCCGCCTTCATGTCGACCTTGGTGTTGGTCCGGTTGTAGACGATGACCGTCTTGATGGTGGGGCAGCTGGCCAGGGCCGTGTCGGCGTTGTTCTTCAGGCCGATGACTTTGGCGCTGCGGTAGCTGGCGTCGGTGGTGATCAGCACGCTGGAACTGGCGTCCTGGATGCGGTCCTTCAGGGCATCGGCGCTGAATCCCCCGAAGACGATGCTGTGGATGGCCCCGATCCGCGCGCAGGCCAGCAAGGCGATGGGCAGTTCGGGGATCATGGGCATGTAGATGGTCACCCGGTCCCCTTTCTTCACCCCCCTCTTCTTGAGCACATTGGCGAACTTGCAGACTTCTTCGTAGAGCTGCTGGTAGGTGTACTTCCGGGTGTCCCCCGGTTCTCCTTCCCAGAGCAGGGCGACCTTGTCCTTCTTCGCGGTCTTCAGGTGCCGGTCCAGGCAGTTCACGGTCACGTTGATCTTCCCGCCCTGGAACCACTTGACGTACAGGTTGTCGCCGAAGCTGTAATCCAGGACCTTGTCCCACTTCTTGAACCACTCCAGGTTTTGGGCCTGTTCTCCCCAGAATCCGTCCGGGTCGTTAATGGACTTTTCGTACAATTTTTTGTACTCTTCCAGGCTCTTGATGTGAGCCTTGGAGCTGAATTCCTTGCTGGGAGGAAAAGACCGCTTCTCCTCCATCATGCTGGTAATGGTTTTCTTCTCTTCTGCCATAGGTAACCTCCAATAGGATGTTTTGAAACCGGGCTATATTATCTTCATTCTGCCTTTGTTCTGCAAGCCTAACTTTTCATCTTTTTGGGGGGGTTCCCTTCCCTGGCAGCGGGGCTAACGGAGTCCGGGAATTCCCGGGGGACGGGGGGAAGCCAATCACCAGAGGGTCCCTTCCGGGAAGAAAATAAAAATATATAAACCCTTCCCCTTCTCTTCGAAGAAGGAAAGCTTCCCGGTTCAGGAATGATTTGATAGTTTTGAACCCCAATCCCCGCGGGTTCGTCAGTGGGCTGAATCCGCCCGTAAGGTGCGGGAATAACCCATCCGCTGAACCGCCGGCTCACCGACCAGGTCCATGATCTCCCCCAGCAGTTCTCGGACCCGCTCTTTGAGGAAGCGCAATTCCGTAGCCATGGCCTGCTTTTCCAGGGCCTGTTTGATGGTCTTGTTCAAGGCCAGTTTGGTAAAAGGCTTCTGGATGAAATCAAAAGCCCCGGCTCGCAGAGCTTCCAGCCCCATTTCGGTCTTGCCATGGCCGGTCATCAGAATGACTTCGACATCGGGATGGATGGATTTGGCCATCCTGAGCAGTTTGTTCCCGTCCATCCGCGGCATACAGACATCGGAAAGGATGATGTTTACCCGGTTCTCCCTGAGGACGTCCAGCGCGGCCTGCCCGTCCTCTGCCGTCAGAACACTGTATCCTTCCCGTTCGAGAATTTTTACCAGGGTTTCGCGAATGGTCTCCCCATTATCTACGACCAAAACCGTTTTCTTTTCCACGCTTCCTCCATCTTGCGGAATAGAAAAGAAACCCGCTTGCATCTCGTCGCGTTTCCAGAAAATTTGAAGGGGTCCAATCTGATAGAGGAGGGTTGTTGTTTCGGTTGCCAGTCACAGATGAGCAGGGGAGTTCGCTCGTTCGTAGCCTGTGAAGATCGGACCCCATCAAATTTTCCAATTTTATATTTTATTAAGCAAGAGGTGTGCCAAAAGGAGACTGGGGGAGGAGGCAAAATGTCTTCGTAACATTATAGAATCATTATTTTATTTTTAATTCTTCGGCAGGGGCGAGAGGCTCTTCGCTTTCATCCGGAAAAGGAAGACATTGTGTCAATTGGGCTAAAAAACCGTGAAAAAATGACAATTTAACTAATAATTAATCGGCATTTTGTCAATTTGTCAAGATTCTTGCCCACCTTTTTCCGACTGGTCTTCCCGGTTTTCTTCTTTTCCCTCCTCTTTTTCATCCTCCATTTTCCGGTAGATGGTCCGGGCGGAGATCCCCAGAATCTTGGAAGCCAGGTTCTTGTCTCCCCGGGAGTGTCGCAGGGTCTCCTCGATCACCCGTTTCTCAATCGCTTCCAGGGGGGTGCCGAGAGGGATGGACAGGGTCTTCTCGTCCAGCAGGACCGTTCTTAGCTCCGCGGGGCCTACGGCCTTCTGGATCTCGGGAGGAAGGTCGCCGGGGGTGATCAAATCGCCCCTGGATAATACCACGGCCCTTTCGATGGCGTTTTCCAGCTGGCGCACGTTTCGCGGCCAGGGGTACTGAAGCATGACCTCCATGGCCTCCTGGGTGAAACCTTTAACCCCTTTGTTATTCTTCTTCTTGAAGATCTCCAGGAAGTGGTGGGCCAGGAGGGGAATATCCCCTTCTCTTTCCCGTAAAGGAGGAAGGGTCAGGGTAATCACATTCAGCCGGGAGTAAAGGTCTTCCCGGAAAGCCTTCCGCTCTATGGCCTCCAGCAGGTTCATATTGGTGGCCGCCACGATCCGCACATCGGCCCTCAGGGTTTTTGTCCCGCCCAGCCTTTCGAACTCACCCACCTGAAGGACCCGCAGGAGTTTCACCTGCACCGTGAGGCTCACTTCTCCGATTTCATCCAGAAAGAGGGTTCCGCCGTGGGCCAGCTCAAACCGCCCTTCTTTGCGGGCACTGGCCCCGGTAAAAGCCCCCCGCTCATACCCGAAGAGTTCGGCCTCCAGGAGGGTCTCCGGAAGGGCGGCGCAGCTCACCTTGATAAAGGGTTCCTTGGCCCGCGGGCTCAGGTCGTGGACGGCCTGGGCGATCACTTCTTTTCCCGTTCCGCTCTCCCCCTGGATGAGCACCGTGGCCGAACTCGGGGCCACCTGCGCCACGATTTCCAAGGCCTTCTTCATGGTCGGGCTTCGGCCCACGATCTTCTCCACCTTCTGGAAATCCTTGATCCTCTCCTGGAGCATACGGTTTTCCAGCACCAGGGACTGCTTTTCCACCGCTTTGCGCACCAGTTTGAGGATCTCCCGCGGCTTGAAGGGTTTCTGAATGTAGTCATATGCCCCTTCTTTCATGGCCGTCACGGCCGTATCGACCGTCCCGTAGCCGGTCATGAGGATGACTTCCGTCTCCGGTCGGATGGTCTTGGCCACTTTCAGGAGCTCCACCCCGTCCATTTTGGGCATCTTCAAATCGGTCAGAACCAGATGGATGAATTCCTTGCGCAGAATCTCCAGGGCTTCCTCTCCATCATTGGCCGGGAACACCCGGAACCCCTCCCCCCCCAGAATCTTGGCCAGAGAGTCGCGGAAAGGCTGGTGGTCATCCACCAGCAGAATCGTCTTGGGGTCTGGAATTTCCATGGCCTTCCCCTGAAGCGTCTAGCTTCCCCGTACCCGTTCCGCCCTCACTCCCCCATCCTGCCTCTCTTCCCCGGAAACCGGGGACGGGGCGGGAGGAATCGGCAGGCGGATGACGAAAGAGGTCCCCAAACCCTCGTAGCTTTCGAGATGGATCGTTCCCCCGTGCTCTTTCACGATATGCGAAGTGATGGAGAGCCCTAAACCCGTGCCGCCGTGCTTGGTGCTGAAGAAGGGGGTAAAAACCAGGTCCTGGCTCTCCTCCGGGATTCCTTTTCCCGTGTCCCCGACGGTGATTTCCGCCTTGCCGTCCTGCTGGGCCGTGGAAACGGTCAGCTTGCCCCCGTCGGGCATGGCCTCGAAGGAGTTTTTGATGATGTTCAAAAAGGCCTGGCGGAGCTGCTTGGGGTCGAGCTGCACGGGGGGTAGACGGGGGTCCAGCTTCTCCACCAGAAGGATCTTCCGCTCCCCCACTTCTTCCCGGAGGAAGAGGAGGAGATCGTTGATCACTTCGTTGGGATTCCCTTCTTCCAGTTTGATTTTGGGGAGGCGGGCGAATTGGAGGTATTCTTCCACCACCTCCAGGAGCCGGTCCACCTCCGACTTGATCACCGTCAGGAGTTCCCGGGCTTCGGCCGTTCGATCGGGTCCCATTTTATCCAGCTCTTCGTCCAGGAGCTCCGCGTTCAGGACGATGGTCCCCAGAGGATTCTTGATCTCGTGGGCTACGTTGGCCGCCATGCGGCCCACCACCGCCAGGCGCTCCGATTGGATCATCTGTTGCTGCAGCTCTTTCTCGGCGGTGACATCTTTCACGTACTCCACCACCTCCACCACGGCCCCGTTCCGGTCGCGGAGGGGAAAAGTAAAGACCTGCAGGTAGTACTTGTTCCCTCCGGCCACCAGGCTGGCCCGCTCCCGGAAGGCGGGACGGCCCGTGCGGAAGGATTCCTCCGCCGGGCAGTTGACGCACAGGTCGGAGCGTTTCTGGAATTCCTGATGGCAGGGCCGGCCCACGAAATCTTCCATGCCCCGCTGGGACCAGTTCAGGGCCGTTTTGTTCACCGTGAGGATCCGGTAATTCCGGTCCACGATGGCAATGGCATCGGGGGCTCCGTCGAAGAAAGCCTGGAGACGGTTCTGGCTCCGCATGATCTCCTCGCTCCATTTGACCTTCTCGGCCGCCCGGATTCGCTCCTGGTTGATCTTGTGCCCCACATAAGTGCCGGCCAGCAGGGTGGAGGCCATGATCAGAATGAGGACCGCGGAATTCTGAAACCTCCCCCACACCAGGCGGGTCACCTCGGAGTGGGGAACGACTACGGCCACCGACCAGACCTGGTCGCCCAGGCGAACCGGCGCGTAGGCGATCAATTTTTTGATCTGACCCTGTTCTCCCAGGTGCCACCCGCTGGTATATTCGCCCGTCCCCTCCCGGCCGGCGATCATCTTTTCCTTCATGATCCGGTCGATCTGTTCCGAGGAAAGACCCGGATCCCGTTCTTTTCGGGCGGAAAAAGCGTTCTTCCCCAAAAGGTTGGGGTCATCGTGGGCGATGATTTTTCCCTCCTGGTCGATCATCCAGGAGGCTCCCTGGGTTCCGGAGCGGATGGGGTGAACGAAGCGGTCATAGATCTTTTTAAAGTCGATTCCGGCCCCCAGAAATCCCACCGGCTCCGAGCCGCGGAATACCGGGGATAAAAGGAGGAGAAAGCCGAAATGGGAAGGCTGATTCTTATCCTCCGCCCAGGGCCCCACATGAACCAGCGACGGGTTCCCGGTCGTGCGCGCCTCCCGGAAATAAGGCCCGAAGTCGAAAGCCTTGCCCGCTATGCCCTCCAGCGTCTTCGCCGGGTAGGAAGAAATCAGCTCTCCCCGCTCATCCACCTGGAACAGAAAATCAACGGCCCCCCCGAGTTGTTCCCCGAGAACCTTCAGTACTTCTTCCTCGCGCCCTTCGGTCCTTCCCTTTTTCGGATTCCGGATTTCGGGAATTCGGGTCAGGAGGGGCAGGGTCTGCCGGAGATTTCCCAGATAGCTCTCCATCCCCTGCGCGGCCTGGCGGGCCAGGACGAGCTGCTGCTGATTGAACTGGTTGGCCATGGCCTTCTCCGCCGAAGAATAGCCGTAAAGCCCCATGGCGACCAGGATTCCGATGACCAGGCAGGTGACACCCCAGATCACCGGCATCAGGGGAAGGCGATATTTTTTCATCCACTCTTCTAAGCGGGGAATAATGGGCTGGCTGGGCATATGGTGGCATTATAACGAATTCAGAAACCTAAGTCAAAGGTTCCGCGGCGTTTGCCCACTTCACGTCTAAGATACCTTTTCTTGTGGCCCGGGGGCAAGGCCGTGGTTGGAAGGCAGGATCGGCGCTTCAAATTCGGAATGCGGAATTCGGAATTGGGAATGAAGCGGTATAGGCTTGTGGTTATTATTCCGCATTCCGCACTCTAAATTCCGCATTTTGAGAGGTTTCCGCCCGGACCGATGAAAGAATCCGTGCCTCATCATGCCGAGAACCACGGCCTTGCCCCCGGGCCGGGCACGGCCTCCAAGCTATGGACATTGATCTTATTCGCTTTTTACTTGCTTCTCTTTTCAATTTCACCCTATAATTTCAATAAAATATGACCCCTTCGGAAATCCTGAAAAGGACCGTATACAGGCAGTTCTTGCCCCGCTGGAGCGGGGCGAGTTCCGGATTCAAGGAACCCCTTTATTCCCCCTGGCCAATACTTGATTTTTAAAAAGCATGCGGATCGGGTCCAAACTTCTTCTCGGCTTTATTCCCCTGGCAATCCTCACGGCCATGGTCGCCGAGGTGTTGTACGTCAACTCCCAACGGATCAGCGACAGCTCTCACCGGGTCAAGGAGGCCTACCGGAATTACAGCAACCTTCTGGAGATGCGCCGGCACGAGAAGAACTTCTCCTTCTACCGGGAAAAATTCTACCTTGACCGCATCCAGGAGGCCTCCTCGCGGGCGGCTGAATCCCTCTCCCATCTGAAGGAACTGGGGGAGGAGAACGAAACCATCTTTCCGTTCAACCGGGCCCAGGCGGTCTTGAAAGATTACCAGCGGATCGTCCATAGGCTGCTGGCCACCGAGGACCGGCCCGAGGCCGAAAAACAGATTGCCGAACTGGAGGCTCTGGGGCACCAGCTGGAAAAGATGGCCGAACAGGCCATCGGTCTTTCCTGGCTGCCGATCCAGGTGGCCACCCGCAAGGCCCAGACCTATTCCTGGATCTTCGCCGTCCAGGCCGGTCTGATCGGGGTGGTTGTGGCTTTTTACTTCAGCCAGCTCCTGGTCAAACCCATCCGGCAGCTCCTGCGGGTCACCAAGAAAGTGGCGGAAGGGGATTTCTCCCAGGTCGTCCCCATAAAATCCAAGGACGAAATCGGCGAGATGGCCGAATCCTTCAACCGCATGGTGACCTCCCTCGAGCAGGGACGGACGCAACTCCAGCAGTCGGCCCAGGAGCTGCGGGGGACCAAGGAAACCCTGGAGAACATCGTCCAGAGCTCGGTCGATGCCATCGTGGCCACCGACCATAAAGGCCGGATCACCTTCGCCAACCGGTCCATGCAGGAATTGATCCTGGGCCGGGCCGGGCAGAAAGAGAAGCTGATCGGAGTCCCCATGGCCCGGCTTTACTCCGGGGGTCTGGCCGTGGCCCGAAAGATCATGTCCATCCTCCAGGAGCACGGCCAGCTGATGAATTACGAGACGACCATGGTCAGCGAGGGCCGGGTGATTCCCATTCTGACTTCCGCTTCCCTTCTCAAGGATGAGCGGGGAGCGGTCATCGGGACTTTGGGGGTGATCAAGGATCTGACCGAAAAGAAGAATCTGGAAGAAGACCTGAAGAAAGCCCAGGCGGACCTGGTCCAGACGGAGAAGCTGGCGGCCATCGGCCGGCTGGCTTCGGGCGTCGCCCATGAGATGAATGACCCTCTGACCTCCATCCTGACTTTCGGTAACCTTCTGCGGGAAGACACCCGGGAGGGAGACCCCAGCCGGGAGAGTCTGGATATTATCGTCAAAGAGGCGACCCGGGCCAAACGAATCGTCTCCGACCTTCTCTCCTTCTCCCGGGAGGCGAAGCCCTCCCTGGAATGGGTGGACCTCAATGACGTGATGAATATAAGCCTTCTCCTCCTGGAAAAGCAGGGGGTGATGGAAGGGGTCGAGGTTCAGCTCGACCTGGCCGGGGAACTTCCCTTGGTCCGGGCCGATGCGGGGCAGATGCATCAGGCTTTCACCAACCTTCTTCTCAACGCCGTTCAGGCCATGAATTCCAACACCGCCCTAAAGGGGCCCTCTGAACCGGGGAGTTACGGAAAGAAACTTTTCCTTCATACCCGGTTTTGTGAAAACCCGGACGAATCCATCTCCATCCCTTCCTCTCCGGCCGGACCCTTCATCCGGGTGGTCATCCGGGACACGGGCTCGGGAATCGCCCCCGAAAACCTGGACAAAGTCTTCGACCCCTTTTTCTCCACCAAGGGCACGGGGGAAGGGACCGGATTGGGTCTGTATATCGTCTCGGGCATCCTGAAAAATTACGGAGCGGTGTATCACCTGGAAAGCACCGTCGGCCAGGGAACCACCTTCACCGCCGATTTCCCTTTATCCAACAGGCCCAAGCTCTGACATGGAAAACCCCACCCAAATTCTTATCGTGGACGACCAGATCAATACCTGCAAATCCCTTCAGGCCATCCTGAAGAAGAGCGGGTATCACTCGGACTACACCCAGAGCGCCGAAGAGGCTTTGCGGCGAATCCAGGACGCACACTACGACATTGTCATCAGTGACATCCGCATGCCCGGCATGGACGGGATGGCGCTCCTGGAAGAGCTGAAGAAGATTCAGCCGTCCCTGGTGGTCATCATGATCACCGGATATGCCACCATCAAGAGCGCGGTGGAAGCCATCCAGAAGGGAGCTTACGACTACCTGCCCAAACCCTTTACTCCCGACGAAGTCCGGGTGATCATCGAGCGGGCGGTGGAGCGCAGCCGGCTGGAGGCGGAAAACATCCTTCTGCGCCGGCACCTCCAGGCCCAGCGCCCCTTCGAAAACATCCTCGGCAGCAGCCCGGCCCTGCAGAGGGTGTTTGAAATGATCGAAAAGGTGGCCGACACCGACAGCAGCATCCTTCTCACCGGGGAAACGGGGACGGGAAAAGAACTCGTGGCCAGAGCGATCCATGACCGGAGCCGGAGGCGGGGAAAGCTCTTCTTCCCCCTCAACTGCGGGGCCCTGGCCGAAGGAGTGCTGGAGAGCGAGCTTTTCGGCCACGTCAAAGGGGCCTTCACCGGCGCCGTGGCCACCCGCAAAGGCCTGATCGAGGCCGCCGACGGGGGGACGCTCTTCCTGGACGAGATTTCCGAGACGACCTCTCCCTTCCAGGTCAAACTGCTGCGGGTTCTTCAGGAAGGGGAATTCATGCGGGTGGGGGATCCTCATCCCCTCCGGGTGAATATCCGGATCATTGCCGCCACCAACCGGGATCTGGAGCGGGCGGTGGAGCGGAGAGAATTCCGCCAGGACCTCTTTTACCGGCTGAAAGGGATCGCCATCCACCTGCCCCCGTTGCGGGACCGCCTGGATGACATCCCCCTTCTGGCCTATCATTTCCTGGCCAAATACCGGCGCGACCGGAAGGCGGAGCGCATCGACCCCCAGGCTCTAAAGGCTCTCCAGGCCTACAAGTGGCCGGGAAACATACGAGAGCTGGAACATGTGATCGAATACGCCCTCTCCATGGCGGAACAAGAGAACATCCAGATCACCGACCTCCCGGAGGAATTCGTGAACCGGGTGGCGGATCGAGTCTCTTCCCCGGAGAGCTGGGCCAACGCCCCCTTCAGCAAGGCGAAGGAGGAATTTGAAAAAATCTATATCACCCAGATCCTCAGGGAGAGCAACTGGAACATCTCCGAAGCTTCCCGCAAAGCCCAGATGTTCCGCCAGAATCTCCAGCAGAAAATCCGCAAGTACGGCATCAAGGTGGAAGAAGAGAAGGAAGGAAAAAAGGAATAAGGAATCAGGAATCAGGATTCAGGATACAGGATTCAGAAAGCGGGAGAACATAGTTAAGAGAGGGGATTTTTATCCTGATTCCTGACTCCTGTATCCCCTCCTTTATCCTCTTTTTTTCTTCCCGAACCTCTCCTCAAAAATGGGGGCCGTGAGGTTATCCACGGGCGCGTGGTCGTCGGTGAGGATCATGGCGAAGCGGCTCTGCAGTTTTTTGTCCACTTCTTCGGGGGTCATGACATAACAGTTTTCCGGGTTTACTTCTTCCGCTTCCTTCCAGCCTTGCTCCATGGCGCTGGCCGATACGATCATGGTGCTGATTCCCATCTCCTCGAAGGCGGAGTCCGAAACCAGGGCCACTTTCCCCCGGCCGAAGACTTCTTCCAGAGTGCGGACGTAAGAGGGCATGAAAAGCCCGGTCTGAAAATGGTCGATCACGTTGGCGATGAGCAGGCCGTCGGGTTTCAGGAGGGAACGGAGCAGGGTGCTGAACTCTTTGGTGGTCAGGTGGTAGGGAATGGAGAGATCGTTGAAGGCGTCTCCAAAGATAAAGTCATAGACCCCCTTCTCCTTGAAGTTCATCAGGGTCCAGCGGGCGTCGTCGTTGAACGTCCGGATCCGGGTTTGCGGGGAAAGGCCCAGGTATTGGTAAGCCAGTTGGGTCAAATGGGCGTCGATCTCGACCACGTCGATCCGGGCCTCCGGATACTTGGCCTCCAAAAAACGGGGGAAGGTGTACCCTCCGCCCCCGATGATGAGAACCCGGAACTTGTGGTTGTTTTTGGCTTTCCAGGCAATGAGATCCGCATAGGTTCTTTCGTACCCGTACTGCAGGTGGAGAGGATCCTCCAGGTCTACAAAGGAGTGGATCAGGTTGTCCAGGACGACCATTTCCAGGGGCCGGTCCTCCTTCTCCGTTTTTTTCAGCTCGATGGTGAAATAATCGGTTTCCTTGAAATAATAGGAGCGGTCGTCGCGCTGTTTGGTGAAGGCCTGGTCGTGGACCGCCCAGAGGGAGACGAAGAGAACCGGGAACAAGACCATCAAGACCCGCCGTTTGAGGAAGGCCCCCCCGAAAAAGGGAGAGGAGACGATCAGGATCAGGGACATGAGGAGAAGGATGTTCCGGGTTCCCATCCAGGAGATCAGGAAGAAGCCGGTGGCAAAGGTTCCCAGGATCGACCCCAGGGTGGAGAAAGCGTAAATCTTTCCCACCACGTTACCCGACCGTTCCAGTCGATCCAGAGAAAGACGAACCACCACCGGGGAGATCATTCCTAAAAGCGTGGAGGGGACAAAGAAGATGACCGCCGTGACCGCCAGGATGCGAACCATGAGGCTGGTTTCCAGTTGCCAGGAGGCCACGGCCCCGGTTAAAGGAGAGATGGAGAGGGCGGCCAGACCGGAAGCGAACAGCAGCCAGCCAAGAGTTTTGGGGGTGGGATACCGGTCGGCCAGGATTCCCCCCAGATACGCTCCGATGCTGATCCCCGCCAGAACGACCCCGATGATCGAGGTCCACGTATATAGCGAAACCCCCACGTAGGGGGCCATGATTCTACCGGCCACCAGCTCGATGACCATGGTGCAGAAGCTGGCGACAAAAACGACCAAGACTGCCTTCACCACTTCCTTGCGCATTGCCAGATAACTCTCCCTTCATTCAATTTTTTCAATGGTTTTTAATCTAGCACAGATTTTTCCGTTTTGCACTACTGCTTCATCTCCCTTAATCCGTAATCAAATTTGTTTCGAGAAAAAGGAAACACCTCCTAGGATAGCATAAACACGAAGTGCAAAGAGGTTGAGGCCATCAACTTTTGCTTCACCCAGGAGGTGCAAAGTGAATATAGCACAAGGGATCCTTCCTTTCCAGCTCATTCCTGATCATTGTAAGGTTTTGGTGACATCTTATGGGGGCCTTCCCCAGGCAGTTCAGAAGCATCTTCCGCTTTTGCAGCGGCCGGGCAAGACGAGGAAGCCGATTATGTGGAGTCTTTTCTGAGTCTTTTTGCGGGCGGGGGGGCTTGTTTGGATGATTTTCATCTTTTGCGCCAGGATGTGGCTTTGCAGAAGTTGGGCCTGAAGGTTTCTTCGCCGGAGGCCGCTCGGTTTTTTCTCAAAGCATTTCATGAGGAAGAGGGTTTGGAAGGGCGGGTTCCCCATCAAGCTTTTATCCCGGAAGAGACGGAGTTGCTGGAAGGGTTGGCCGAGGTCACCCGGGATTTGATGGGCAAAGCGACCCGGCAGCAGGCGCCCTGGAAGGCGA
>Ga0315285_10001245_pt1 | contig 26642 bp, 21 predicted proteins | sample YL17G09_36_MG_FD_203698 | JGI IMG/M metagenome (GOLD analysis project Ga0315285, IMG submission 203698) | Sediment microbial communities from Yellowstone Lake, YNP, Wyoming, USA - YL17G09_36 | ecosystem: Environmental > Aquatic > Freshwater > Lake > Sediment | place: USA: Wyoming | collected... | reverse complement strand
CTTCGATTTCCAGGGTTTTGACCTGAGCTAATTTCATCTTTGGTTGCTCCCGAATAGATGCAAGATGCTATTTCGCGAAAAACTCAACATATTAGTCAGAGGAGCGAGGTACAGAACGGATTTGCCTGCCACCGGCCACAATGCTGTTGGCAGTTGTGAGGCCAATGGACATCGCCCAAAGTCAGGTCTGCCCACAAGTATAATGATTTTTATATTTTGCTGAGTAGCCATTGGATGAAATTACTTTACTTTTGTCAGTCGGTCGCCCTGTACGATAAAAGCGTTATTGGAAAAATCGATAAGGGCCTGGTCATCAATGTTATTATCTGTAAAAAAGTTTATTACGTGAACGTCTTTGCCCTTAAAGCAGGCCTTTAGATTATCAATTTTCCCCGATCCTGAATTCGTTGCATTGGGAAAGCGGTTGTCGGGTGCCAATGAGCCTATAACAGTAACGTCCTTATTGAAGAACATCCTGGATACGTAGACGAATGGCGATGCGGTGGTTATAATGCAGTTATCGAGGCTGGCCATTCGTTCAAAAACAGTTCTATTGACGTTTTTATCAAAAACTGTCTGGCAGATATCCTTTTTCTCCCTGTCAGAGAGTGATTTCTCGAAGATGTTAACTATACGTTCTTTGAGCTTAAGGTGACAGACAATGCCACATCTTCTGAGTATGTACCAGCCAGTTATCGCCAGAAGCGGGATTATTTGAAACTTCGTCAAAAGTGTAAGTACAAGTTTCTTGGTAACTTCGCGGAAGCTATTGACCTTGATTAGTGTCCCGTCGAGGTCGAAAACATTGAGGTCTTCAGACGGCATAATAATCTCTTGAGTTTTTCGTTCGCAATAACTTGTAACGATATACAGAGTAGTCCACATCGACTTTGTCAGGCAGCAGGTGGTTTGAGATACAAGCAGTTGTCACAGACTGCGCGCCCTTATCCAAGAGAGCCGATTTAGCCATTCTTAGCGTCGTTCCTGTGTCGACGCTGTCATCGATGATTAAGACTCTTTTATTAACAACATCAAAATCGACCTCGAAGTCAGCTATCATTTTTTGTGCTATTCCGAGCTTGTATTTCACAAGTCTTATTAATACCTCAAAGTGCCTCATAATGTTGGAAAGCCATTTTCTTTTGAAAATGAACTCCTTAACGAAACTGGTTCCTGACACAGTCGAGGCCCTCCTGATTGTAATAAAGTTTGTATCAAAAGAGCTGCCAACCATTTCAATGAATAATTTACTCAGGTAGTGACCGGCATTTGGAATAAAAACTATGGTGTCAAAGCAAGAACCAGCGTCGGAAAAATGTTGCATTATAGTTTTCAGGTCAGTTTTGATATCATCATCATCTCTTCTCAAAATCCTATAAGGCCAGAATCTTATAGTCAAACCTTTGCTTTTCATGGTTTGATGAAGACGCTTTTCTGCCGCTATTTTATCGATTACTTCCTCAACCACCCGGAGAATCTCCCTGCCGCCTTCGCTCTTGGCAGGAACAAAAGTCTTTGCCTGTTCAAGTTTGGCAGGCAACTCGGATACTTCATACGCTACGAGTATTTTGCCCTCTGCTTCCAACTGTTTGGCTGTAGCAAACTGATGGTCGTTGTCATGCTCTCCTAGTGACCTTCGGCGAGGAACCGCGATAAGTGGTTTGCGCTGTTGTACGGTTTCTATTATCGTTCCCATACCGGCGTGGGATATCACCAGTTTGGCCTTGCTTATCAGGTTCCTGAACTCCGCAGGTGAACAAAACTCCATCACCTTCATATTCTTCGGCTTATATGAACTATAACCGGTCTGGGCGATTACTTCTTCGGTAATAACGCCAGCGCTTATCAGTTCATCTACCGCTCTGACGAGCCGGTCGTAGCCCCTTCTCCAGGTACCAATAGTTAGAAATATCAAAACAATCTCCCAAAATATTTCGCCTTTGGAAAATACCTAAGCAGGTTGGGCCACGGCACTATGAACAAGTCCGCAAACGGGTATAGAAACCGAGCCGTCAAAGTGGGCCGTTCGACTCGGGCCATACTCTCAACAAATATGAGTTTTGCCCCGAGTAATTTCGCAAATACACAGAAAAAAACGACTACTCCGGCGCCGGTGGAAATAACCACATCCGGTCTTTCAGCGAGCACAGCGTGCGCCGACAGCGCTGCGCCGATGATCCATGATATTGGATTTTGTCTGACAATATTGGGAATTGCACGGACACGGGCGGTCTTTTTCATTTCATCCGCCACTCCGCCCTTGTAGGTAAAGTAAAAGTGGTCGTATTTCTCATAAACCGGCGTAAGCTGTTTTGCCTCCACCCTATGCCCGCCAGACGAACAAGCGACACAAATTTTGAGCTTTTTGTTCTTTTTCGCGGCTACAGCCTCGATTACTTCCTCAACCACCCGGAGAATCTCCCTGCCGCCTTCGCTCTTGGCAGGAACAAAAGTCTTTGCCTGTTCAAGTTTGGCAGGCAACTCGGATACTTCATACGCTACGAGTATTTTGCCCTCTGCTTCCAACTGTTTGGCTGTAGCAAACTGATGGTCGTTGTCATGCTCTCCTAGTGACCTTCGGCGAGGAACCGCGATAAGTGGTTTGCGCTGTTGTACGGTTTCTATTATCGTTCCCATACCGGCGTGGGATATCACCAGTTTGGCCTTGCTTATCAGGTTCCTGAACTCCGCAGGTGAACAAAACTCCATCACCTTCATATTCTTCGGCTTATATGAACTATAACCGGTCTGGGCGATTACTTCTTCGGTAATAACGCCAGCGCTTATCAGTTCATCTACCGCTCTGACGAGCCGGTCGTAGCCCCTTCTCCAGGTACCAATAGTTAGAAATATCAAAACAATCTCCCAAAATATTTCGCCTTTGGAAAATACCTAAGCAGGTTGGGCCACGGCACTATGAACAAGTCCGCAAACGGGTATAGAAACCGAGCCGTCAAAGTGGGCCGTTCGACTCGGGCCATACTCTCAACAAATATGAGTTTTGCCCCGAGTAATTTCGCAAATACACAGAAAAAAACGACTACTCCGGCGCCGGTGGAAATAACCACATCCGGTCTTTCAGCGAGCACAGCGTGCGCCGACAGCGCTGCGCCGATGATCCATGATATTGGATTTTGTCTGACAATATTGGGAATTGCACGGACACGGGCGGTCTTTTTCATTTCATCCGCCACTCCGCCCTTGTAGGTAAAGTAAAAGTGGTCGTATTTCTCATAAACCGGCGTAAGCTGTTTTGCCTGCACCATATGCCCGCCGGATGAACAAGCGACACAAATTTTTATCTGTTTTTTATCGTTGATGAGAATGCCTCCAATAACGGAACCTTTTTAACTCTTACCAATAACCGAATTCAAGTATTTGATTTATACCTTAACTCCAAACAATCGGCCCATCTGCTCTTTTCTGATGTATTTGACGACATCCTTAGGTACTTCTCTGCCGTAATTGCTGAAATAACCCGACAAGAACCCGCACATCCGTGCCAATCCTCCGATTATAAGAGGCATTTCGACGAAACATCGGCGAAGCGATTTCGCAAGGACAAAAACAATATGACTGCCGAGGTAGTAGTCTGATAAGCCCTGTCTAAATCGCACCTTCACAATATTTGTCCTGCCCTTTGTTCCCATCGGCCGGCGGTGCACTGCCACATAAGCCGGAAACGACCATGTCTGCCAACCATTCATCCTCGCTTTATACTCGGCCAATGAGTCATCTGCGCCGTATCTTAGTGGAATATAACCACCGATTTGCTCATAACATTCACGCCGAAACACATGGATGCCTCCTGATGTGCTGATGTCCGACCTGACGACTTTCCTGTAGCGGCCGCCTATGTCATCAACATAAACACCGCTTGCTACTCCAAGCCTGGGATTGCCGTCAAATTCACGAAAAATATTTTCATAATAATCCGGAAAGAAAGTCAAATCGCCGTCGAGTGCGGCCACAAAATCATGCTCCAGCTGTTTAATCTTGTCATACCCTGTCAGAAACACCTCGGTTCGCCGCGAATAATAACTTTTGACGTCTGTTCTTTTCAATTTATAAAGCTCTATAAAGCCATGCTTCCTTTGGTATCTCTCAACAATCTCGCTGGTTTTATCATCCGAAGCGTCGTCAACAATAACCCATTTCTTAGGTAGAATCGTTTGCGCAATAACAGATTCAATTACCTGCCCGATAAACTTCTCTTCATTATGCACAGGGGTTATCAGAACGTATTGTGTTTTCACAAAGAAATACCTCTCTAACGACCAAATCTCCAAATAGTTTAAGCCGTATGAGTATTTATTTTTTTATTGCTTGCAATTCGACATATATTTCTGATAATCCGCCAACCCAATAGCACCAGACCTTTTCACAGAATTTGGGGTTCAGATTTGCTAAGTAGTTGATAATAGGACTCAACATCTTTGTCACAAAAAAGCCATGAGGGAAACGTGTGTACCTTAACAATACCTTTTCTACCTTAAAGTCGCACCGTCCATAGTGGTCCCTGTTATCCTTCGAATAGTAGTAAAACTGATAGTAGGAGTACGCCCTGAGATGGGTCGGGTCACACCATGCACTTCTTCCTGAATAATGAGGAACGCGAATGATTACTTTTGCATTCGCCCTGGCAATTCTGTATATCTCTTCCATAAATTCAATATTGTCTTTCATATGTTCCATTACGTGAGAAGCGTAAATGACATCAAAAGAACTGTCCTCGAAAGGCCAGGGAAATTTGAATAGATTATGAACCACGGTGGGGCTAACTTCCGGTCTAAAATCGATGCTTATTACCTCTTCATTCTCTTTGGCCTTGTATGGAAAGGTTCCACTGCCTATATCCAGTACTTTCAGCGTTTTCGCCATCACGTTTTCTCTCCCAGGCAGGTAAAGAGCCAACGAATACAAATCAAAGCCCTTTTCAACTTAAATATCGCGTCGCTCCGCGCATCAGACTGAAGAATGTACATCAAAATGTATACCGGCAACCTTACTAATTGACGCAGAAGAATTATCATCCAATAAGCCGCTTGGCCTAACCTGCCGTGATGTTTCCTCCAGTATTGTAAATCTGCCTTTTGCATCTCAAGATAGAATCTTATAGGCGCGTTTTTGGAGCTTGCCCCTCCAAAATGAATAATCTCAGCTTGAGGGTAAAATACAACATCCCAGCCAGCTTTATGGAATCGCTTGCACCAATCAATATCTTCACCATAGAAGAAGAAATCTTCATCAAGCAGGTCAACTTCGTCAAGAGCTTTGCGCCGGACCATCAAAAAGCAGCCACCTAATGTGTCGACGCTCCGTATGCTGTCATGCGGCCAATATCTCATACAACATTCAGAGAAAAAAACAGATTTTGGGAATAAGTTGTTCAATCCCAGTGCCTGACACAGACTGTTCCAGATTGATGGAAAATGTTTGCAGGTCGGCTGAAGCGTACCATCGACATTGAGAACCTTAGGACCAACCATACCAACTTCTTGATTCTCATCCATAAATATGACAAGTTTTTGTATGCAGTCTTCAGATACTATCACATCAGAGTTCACCAGACAGAGATATCGCCCGCTACTTCTCCGCATACCCATATTGCTGGCGCGGGCAAAGCCACGATTCTCCTCGTTTCTGAGGAGTTTCACATCGGGATAATTACTTTCTATCAGGTATGCACTACCATCTGATGATGCATTATCAACAACAATTATCTCGCCAGAGTATCCTACCGAATTTGACAAAGAATTTAGACACTTGAGAAGATATTCTTTCCCATTCCAGTTTACAATAATGATTGAAACATCAGTCATAACCACTGGCTAAAAGAGAACTACATGAGTAAAAAACTATGGTTAAACACCGTCTTTAAGACGCCTCCGGCCGACTAAACCATAGGCCGCCTTAGACATATTTTTCTCGTTATCTCCATGTATTTCGCGACTATGGCACCCACCCCACTCGTGAAATAACGTAGCGGTAGTCCCCAAGCCGTAGGAAAACATCGCCCTTGGCGTATAGCGCTAAGTATATTTGATTCTGTAGCAGGTGGTTCAAGCTCAAACTTCATAACCAATGGCCAAAGTTGTTTTGGACAGTGAAAGTCCAATCCTACAAACGGAAGAAGATTTCTGCCATTGTCTTTGAACCATTTCTGTGCATCAGAGCTTACAGCCAAACCATCTGCCTTGCGATTCCATATTTCCAGTCCAGCCAAATATTTATCCCACTTGTTCGTAAATATCTTTAACGCAGACTCGGAACCCGGATGAGCTAATACCGCTACACCACCATATTTAGCAACCTGCCTCAAAAGTTTGCCTGTATCCATTTCTACACCAAGAAATGGAATATCTCCCCAAACCAACACGTGGATCGCGTTCGTCTTTTCACTATACTCCAAGCCAGGAATAAGCTGGACTCGATTAGTACTGGCCTTTTTGCAAGCCATTCGATACTTAGCCCACCGTGACTCATTAAATCCACGTTCGTGCTCAGTCATCATAAGCACCTGCACCCCAAACCGACCGAACACTTTCACAAGTTTCTCAAGTGACCACTTCCCATCCGACCAGTCTGAGTGAATATGACACACCGCTCGTACAACTGTCATAATGATTTTCCCCAGCGTGTTATTGCTTGAGTTATCGTCCGGTATGTCTCATGTACAAAAAGTCTCGCTTCACCACGACGCCAATTGTACCATCTGTCAGTTCGCCTGAAATGCAGCAACTCACAAAGAGTCTTCCACCTTGAGGGCCATTCAGTTAAAGCGTTCGATTTCGGACCACGCAGTACCATAAGCATATGCAATATCTCATATCCAAGATGCCGACATAGTACAGGGGGCCGGGCGGTAACCTCTGGCACAATAAATTCTTCGTTCAAGACCTGTTGTACGGCCCACGCCGGATATTCAAAACCCATCCTTCTCGCCAAAGCCACACTTCCCCATGATCTGCCATTGAGTTCCATAAACCACGCTTTACCCGACTTATCTCGCAGGAACTCTATCATGAATATGCCTTGCCATCCAACTTTTAACAACATTGCCTCAATAGCATCGCACAATGCTTCATCTACCGCTATTCCCGTACAGGCACTGGACCCCGACCCTGCAGGATTCATCATTCTGATTCGACGATGTGCACTCCATCCACGAACTCCATCTTTAGTTGCCAAGCCAAATACTCCTTCACCCGTACCCAAAAGCAGAGGCTGCGCAAGCAATGGTTCGCCATTCCACAACTTAATACTTTCTCTTAGCTCGTCAGGGTTATCACATATATAGAATCGTCCTTTTTGAAGTTTTCCGGAGCGCAACGTAACCGACATCGCAGGCTTTAGTATCAGTGGAAAAGCATCCAGAGACATAATTTCTTCTGCCGTATACACTAGGCGTGTGCGCGGTACGGACATACCCGCCTCCAAAGCAGCCGCTACCTGTTTGTTTTTGTTCAGAGCAAGCTCTGCACAGTTCCCGATAGGCCCAACCACCGTAAAACCGGTGCCTTGATACACTTGGTCACACATCCATACTGAGGCATCATCTAGGGGCAAAATGGCAGCAAATCGCCCTGTGTCTAAGTACAGCTTGAGATCATCAACAGCTTGCTGTGCATCTGACTCAGGCGCTGTGATTTCGAGTATCTCAACCTTTTTACAACTTCTGAGTGGAGGCCGCGTTCCTTTACGAGTAATTGCAGATACGCTGAAACCTGACTCAAGCAAACTCCATAATACCTCAGGAGCGGAAAGCGATTCTGCAAAACTTATTAATATGCGTGTCGATGCACTGCTCGACTTATGGAGCATATAAACTTATCTCAACCGCTTAATAACCTTTTTAATCCCTCGCACCAATGCCGCTACCCCAAATGAAGACTGGTGTATTATTCTCTTTACCGATTCAGGAGTATCGGTCGCCAGAAGGCTGTACCTGGGCTGAAGCCATGCATCAGCCATGGCAAGCCCGGTATCACTGGTATAAACTCTCTCAAAACCGACCGTACGTAAGTGCCGTAAGACACGACGGTCATAAGCACCAAAAGGAATCGCCGCTTGAAGTACTTGCCGGCCTGCTAACTGTTCAAGAATATCTTTGGACATAAACAACTCTTTGGCAAGCTCATCATCGTTCAAGAGCCTCCAATTATGATGGCACATTCCATGCGTGCCAATCAACATTCCACTCTCTGACAAGTGTTGAACATCCTCGCGCCTCAGATACCCTGGAATATCAAGCATCCCTGCCGGGATAAAAAAGCTTGCCTTCATATCGTGCTTCAAAAGAGCAGGTAGAACTACTTCAACGTCGGAAATATTTCCATCATCTATTGACAACCTGACATTTTTATACTCAGAAATCACGTCCATAATGGGCATCAAAGCTGCCTGACTTAACCACCACTTTTCCTCATTCGGTGCCAACAGTTCTCTGGCAGGTTTACCAATACCATGCAGTGAAAGATTCACAACTCTTACACACCGGCTGCTGTTGTGACCGCGCGAGTGCATACATGGATGTGGAATATCCGACTGGACTCTAAACATCTTGTCGTATTCTCCTGACTCAACTCTCAAGAGGAATTATGTCAGAATTGACCAAACAAATGTGTTAGCAATGAGTACCTCGAACTTATTTTTATCCTTTGACGCATAGATGGACTCGATACAGGAGCAGAGAACCCTCTGTGTATTCCAACTTGGAATTATTATAGATACGTCTATATCTGAAACAGGACCTCGTTGCACTGAGGGCATGCTAATATCTAAAATCCAAAGATAATTTTAACCGCCAGCCATCAACACAACCTATCCATCCGTTGTTAGTTTGGTGGAGGTCCAATTGATGCATTCCATCGGCATTCCACCCTTTGCCCGAACCTGACAATATAGGACTTCCCGCGACTTCCTTTTCTTCGTAATCTTCCGTGGTCAATTTTGTTACCTCGAAAGCCCTGAGTTTGCTTCCGTAGATTTTTTGACAATCCTGCCCGAAGCGAATAACGCAACCGTCATATACAAGAATTCGACCGCCGGGTCTGGCGATTCCCCGGTTATTTCTTACGACAGGACTTTTCGGATGTGCGACCCAGGGGCCGGTCAGATTATCAGCATAAAAAAGGTGAAGATTATTCCAAAAAGGTTGATCCGAGGTGAAAAGCCACCACTTCCCATCATATCTGACTATGGATGGATCACAATAGTCACCGTAGATTATTTCCTTATAGAAAGACCACTTTGTGGGAAAGTCAACAGCCTTATACAATACAACTCCAAAGCCGGAATGGCCCAACTGAACCATGTAAAACTCGTCCTCCCACGCAAAGACGTATGGATACGACAAATGAAAAGGTTCGTCGTGGACTATCTGCTTGTATTCCCAGTGCAGACAGTCAGCACTTGTAGCCAACCCGATAGAGCCCTTTTTGGTTTTGCTGTTCATGACCTCGAAAAACATATACCACTTGCCTTCGTGCTCAATCATAAAGGGGTCAGCTACAAATTCGGCATCAAAATCGCTCACATCACCAGCCGTTAGCACGGGGTTTCTGACATTAGGTAATGGATGAAGCTTAGATATGTCGCTCCCGTCGTAAATGCCTATTGACCATACCTGTTCTTTCTTTATAAACGGCCATCCCCTGTTAGTTTTGCCGTAAAGTTCACCAAAAACAAATGCAGCCATCAATAGTACGAGAACCCCCAGAACAATTACAAACTTGTGGTTCCCAAGCCGATATTTAACCTTCATTATCCACTCCTATAAAAAACGAGATATCAGGTAGCGATTGCATAACTACACTCGGCAGCTATGAAAACATGAGAAACCTCTAACCCATTGTGTGGATGAGATACTGCGATGTATGCCATTATCTATCTGTAGCGATGCAATTCAGGTAAGCTACCTTATGTCCGTTTGAAGACCATCACAGTACTCGCATAAAAAGCTGCAATCTTATTTTCCCTCCACTTCATTCGCCATTGTTGAGATAAGCTCTCATCGTATGTGTACCCTCGAATTGAGAATTTTTTGATCCAATATTCGTTCGGTTGTTCATTCACATGGTCTGTTCCCAACGCACCAGGTTTTGGCTCTGCTGCAGTCATTACCACAGTGTCGGCAATAGTGCAAAGAATGTCTACAAAATGGTCCGCACAGTCATTAGGTAGATGTTCTGCCACTTCTGTGCTTACGACAACATCCGCCCTCAAATCCGGAGGAATTATATCCCGTTCAAGGTCAAACCGTGTAACCTTCAGACCACGTCGAACACAAATGTCAATCGCCGCTTTCGAGTATTCCAAACCTTCACATGAGATTCCACGCTCTTTTAATGCAAGAAGGAGTGAGCCGGTCCCACAACCAGCATCAACTACCGACTTAGGAGAAAACACCTCTACAATACTTCCAGCGATAACATCTCTCGAGTTGGCCATGTAGATTTCGCGTGTTTCGTCGTAGAAGTCAATATCGTAAATCTCATCGTGTTCCGCTGTTTTCTCGAGGATTCTGATTGCGTGGTTCCTTATTCTTTTCAATGGGTAAGGCGTTACTGAAAAAAGCCAACGTCTAATGTGGTTTGGTACCACTATCTTATAAATGCGTTTCACTGTACCATATACTGACATGAGTTCGCTTCTTATACTGATTCAGTAGATGATTCGTAGCCGATGCACTCTTGATAAACACGGACCAATATCTTTGAAGCATTCTCCCAAGTGACATCTGATACTGTGGCAAGGCTGTTTGCTCGCAGGTGAGCCAGTAAATCTTTATCCGACGCCAACAGGTCAATATGCTGCCCCAAAGTTTTGACGTCGCCTGCTTTGTGAACCAAACCGTTTTTCATGTGCTCACAGGCTTCACTCGCAGCGTCAGAGACCAGAAGAACGCAACCGCAAGCCCTTGCCTCGCAAGTTACTTTAGGAAAACCCTCAGACAAAGACGGCAGGACTAATGCGTCACACTTACGCATTACCTTCGCTACTTCCTGCGTAAACCCAAGATACTCGACAGAAGGGTGGGCCAGTAAGGGGGTTAATACCTTACGATATTCCGGCAGAAAATTTCCACATACATAAAATCTGCCCTTCTTTGATGCCTCGGATGCAACCCAAGCTTGCAGTGCAAAGTGAAGTCCCTTTAAGGGATTACATTCTCCTACATATACGATTGTGAACGGACGCTCATTATTCTCATCGCTGGACCGCCCACCCAAGGGAAAAAACTCAGGGTCATAACCACGTCGCCCCAGCAGAAGCTGATTTTCTTTGAATCCTCTTTCAAGAAAAGTGCTCATCACATATTTGGATGGACAAAGTAACTTATCTGCAATGGAGAACTCTTCTTCTTCACGAGCCAATCTTTTGGAATCCAATCGTGAATAGTGGTTACCAAGTTTTATACCAAGCTTGTCGCATTCTCGAACTGTAATCTCAAAGACAAAGCGAGTATGCGCACATGGCCGCTCGAGGACCGTTTTAATTCCCATTTCACGGGCGGTTTTGAGTGTCTCGAGGGAGCCGGAAGGCCAGCAATGAACAAGGTCAATATGGCATTTCTTATGAATCTGCTTCAGTGCCTTAGCTACAATCTTGTCGTGTAAAATAAACGCTCCATTACGTCCCAGTAACCTCATCGGGATTTTTATTCCGAAGGGAACTAATGTTTGTTTCGATTTATTTAAGTGCTCGATTGGTTTCTCAAGGGAACCACAATACAGTTCCACATTTACACCTTCGCGAAGCAAGCCCGATATTTGATACCAGGCCGTCGTGCCAATCCCCGTGGTTCCCACCCTCGATGGAAAACTGTATAAGACGTGAATTTCGCTCATAATCCGGCCTTTGAGCAAATGAATCAGTCCAAGGCTGTCTTTAACCCCATATTAGTCGAAGAGCCGACAAATCCCAAGATACAACAGAAAAGCGTTTCGGCCTGCCCAAAAGGGGTAAATGAATTGAAAGAAATTACGAGGGTAACGACAATAGCACCAAGAGCCCAATACAATGACACCAGCAAAGGAAATTTAACCGACTTATGCAGTTGAACGAGCGTTCTGGCACTAACAGCAAGAATACCACATAAAGTGATAACGCCAAGCAACCCATATTTGACGCCGGTGACAATGTAATGGTTTGTTATATCGGTCTGTACCATACCTAATGCCGACCCCCATCCCGGGTCTTGTGCGCCGTACCCCAAAAACCACCATTCATTGAAATGTTCGATAGCAAGATCAATAAGCTTGGCTCGATGCCAGCCAGTTCCGCCGAGCGGATCTGCATAAGATACAATCACATGATAAAAAGGCCTGTTGCTGATAATTCCAATTAGGAAGCACCCGAAAACAGCACAAATAAGGAGCGGCTTTAACAAATACTTGGCCCGCTCAATCGCTAAAAAGCCGATGGTGATAAAAAGCATCATAGCCGGACCGCTCGACATACTACTAAAAGCACCAATTGCCAGGAACCCTGCTATTACATAACTCCCCGTTCGCCAATGACTGGCCTGGTGCCGGAGCCAATAGACTAATGGCAGGAACATTATAAACGCTGCTCCGAACATGATTGGATGAGCAGATGAACCAATCGCCCGGTAGAATCCGGTCCGTTCACTAAGTGCTGGTTCGGTAATTTGCGTCCAGGGACAATAGACCACAAGTTTATAATAAGGCGCCCAGCCAGTATATGATTCGATTACACCCAACATAGCCAAAGGAATCAAGGCGATGGCGATCCACTTTATTGATGTAACAGTAGCTTTATAATCCGTAAGACAAAAACGAGCGGCCAGATACGCGAAATATGTGTCCATTATATGGCCGGATTCATTCTGAAACGACTTTGTCATTGGCAGCTTCCAGGCAATCAAAGCGATGCAGAGGTTGGTGATAGCTGCAAAAGTTACCCACCAGTCAAGGCGGCACCACTCGAACTTCGCTCTGAGCCTGGCGTTTAGCAGACATCGCAATAGCAGAACCGCTACGACAATTCGTGCAGCACTTATATTAAGAGGGCCAAGCTGCACCACAAGATATACGGGGTAAAACAGCAGTGTGATGACGTATATCGAAAACGCGCTGGCAGGAGGCAGCAACAAAACCGCTAAAGACACAAGTCCTGCTAAAGTTAAAGTTAATGCCTGCATATTTACTTATTAAGCAGAGGATTATTAACCCCCTGTTTCCGTCCAACCACAGCAGCTTGAGCTGCAATAAACTCACGAGCCAAGCCAAATAGGCAGGCTGAAATCAGACGATTTCGCCGTCCCCATATACCATAATGGCATTCAATCGGTTTCACTTCCACCTGTTCAAACCACTCTATGACCATTTTACGTGTTGTAATTCTCAAGTGTGTGTTATCCAGAATGCCGGCGTCTTTATAGCAAATATGCCCCCTCACAAACAGTTGCCAAAAAACCGAATAGTTGCGAAAGTTGGGAACAGAAACATACACAGTGCCGCCGGTCTTTAGGCTTTGGACGTGCCGCTTAAGCACGGCAACGGGGTCCGGCAGGTGCTCAAGGATATCCGCGTATATGATATAATCATAAGGTTCATATCCGATATTGACATCTATTGTCGAAGCATCCCCCTCTAAAACAATCACCCCCCGCTCTCTTGCTATTCTTGCTGCATCGGGGTTGATTTCAACACCCACAACCTTCATTCCCCGTTTCACTAATTCGGCCTCTGTCAGTCCTGCCGCACACCCAACAGAAAGTACGGTCTTTGCTTCCGGCGGGACGGCCGCAATTACATCGCAGCGAAACCACTCAAAGTATGGAGAAAGAGGTGAAGTATTAACAGAGGTTGTAGCCATGATTAAAATAGTTCAAGCTTTTTCCTACTGTTCCACGCAAAATTAAATTGGGAATAGGGGTAGGTAATTCCAAAAATCCAGTTCTGACTTTAATCGCCATCAAGATTTCTTTAACCTAAAAAGCATCTCGCGAGAGAAATATTCATCTAACACTCCACAGAATACACTTGCTAGTCGTCTAAGCCTATCATTTATCTTACATTTCATATTGACAGGTTTTAGGCCACTCTGAGAAAACCAGTTTCTAACCACTTTGGACGATGCGAAGTGTAGATGAGTTTTGTCAAACTCTTTTCTAATGCGCCTCAACCTCTTGTTTGCCGCTAACTCTAAAGCATATTTAAAATATCTAAAGCTAGGAAGGGTTACGATCATATATCCATCTTCTTTCAATAATCCTTTATATTCAGATAAAACTTTACAGGGATCAGGAAAAAAATGGAGCACACTATCAAACAAAATGTAATCGAAGCGTTCGTACTCTAAAATTGTCTTGGCGTTATCAATGCTAGGACATACTACCTCAATACCCCTATTTTTGGCGGATTCGGCAATCACCAAATCCAGAGGAATACCTACCACCCGAATGCCTCTTTGCACAAGCTTGGCCTCTGTTGCCCCCCATCCACATCCAACCGAAAGCACATTCCTGGCACCATCAGAAACCGCTTCTATAATGCTGTTATTACATTTGTCGTAATACTTTTTGTCCCATTTACCAATATTCAACTCCGGAACTATTTGTGTAGGAAATAACTCACTCTGGGCTTCTTTGTTTCCAACGATTGACTGCAAAGCATTTATCTGCAATATTAATTCGCTAAAACAAAGCCCCAGCTTCCCCGCATAAACATTCGGCAGATGGTGCACTAAAAAATCTTGGATATGTGATATACATATAACCTTAGTAAAACCACATTGTGTGTACGGATCTGTGGCTGCTGTACATAATAAATCGTATCGACCTTTGTGAGGAGGCACCAGAAAACCGCCGGAGGCTATCGCTTTTACCAACTGCTTTTGCATGAGTATGTAACATGCTGAATGTTCATTGGTAAGATAAGCAAAAGTGTATCCGCCTATGGATTTAACAGAACTTGGCACCCAGTGATAATTCGAGTGTATGGCTGGTGCCGACAAGAAACATCCGCCAAGAGCCGGTCTTTCCTCGTACTGCAGGAATCCAGCAATTTCGTCTTCTGGCAGTATTTCCTGAACTTCCAGAAAAGCCGCTATATTTCTCTGTTTAATGAGCATATCGTCTTCGGAGTAGATAAACAAGTCATAATCTTTCAACCGATTCGCAAATATTCTTTTGTGAGCGAATGGTAAAGACCAAGGGTCTTTTGTTGGAAGGCCCACTTTTAATTCGACATCTGGGCCGAGGTTCTTTGGTGCCTCTGAAAGAACGACAATATCGACGTCGTAACTCATCGATCTATATTCATCGATAAGTCGTTGTAGATATACCTTGTTCTTCAATCCATAGTTTGCTATCGCTACAAGTATTTTCATAATAATACAATCCTACTTCTCAAGAGCCTCGATTACCTTCTCATGGATCAGGACGGCAAGCGACCTCTCTTTACAAGTGATAATATAAAAAGGAACTATTCGTCTTTCACCCCCTCTAAACGCCTTTTTATTTTTATCAGTAATTCGAGTCCCTTCTCGCCAAAAAGTGTTCTAAAAATCTTCTTCAACCTTTTTCGACACATACCGCTACGCAAACGCCAAGCTTTAGTCATCCGACGCATGTTTGGATCTCGAAGCCAGTGACTTTCGCACGCGATGAATATTACCCATTGTCGTTTCGCCGCCTTACATGCCCAAATATATGGAAAACGTCGTAGGTCTGCAGGACTCCATACAGAAAGATGTTTTTCATAAGGATTGCCTTCTATTCCATCCTGCTTATATTCACCTACGGGCGTAACCACCAGAATACCCAGCCGTGCCTTTTCGAAAAGGATATCCAAGAGCCGCTGACCCTCAGATTTTTCAAAATGCTCAATCACATCACCAAGGAAAACAAGATCATAATGTCCCAACCTTGCAACTATTTCTTGGGCCGGACCAACGAATATCTCATTATACAAGTATCGCTGCAGAGGCGTAATATATGCGGGACAGACCTCTACACCATCAAGCCGACTATGCCAGTTTTCTTTGCTGATACAAGCTGTACTATCTTCAAATATTCTACTCCACTCACAAGCTTCACGAAAAATAAATCCGAACTTGCCCATACCAATCCCAACGTCAAGTGCTGAGCTTGGACGCAGAGACTGCAAAATCGCACTCACATAGGGAATTGAAATGTTATCACTTCCCGGCATTTTTGCTCTCCGACCGTAAAGTTGAAAAAACTCCAAAACGATTTCTCAGGCAAACCATCTCATATAACCGCCTGAACCTCGAAATAACATTGAGTCGGTCGCTCACATCTAACACGAACATCCAAAGAATTACGCAGGGAACAACCATCGTCGGCAAAAGTACCGGCGGCAATGCCAACCATCCCCACCGAGCCAAACAATACTCTACCGGAAGAAGTCCTGCCGCAATAATCACAGCCGCCAGCGAAGCCATACCGATTACGCGAAACCAATATGAAGCCAATTTAATTCCAAGATTCCGAGTTACATACCACGGCTGAATGGTCAGCTTAATCAATATGATTGGTATTACTATTCCCAGCGCCACACCCTTCATACCAAAGATGCTGCCAAGTAGGGCGGCAAGTGTGAAACTTGCTACCCCTTCAATAGTGGTTTGAATTGCAAAATATCGGTGTCGTGCCGTAGCATACAAACTGCCGATTCCGGGATTTGTTGCAAGATCCAAAAAGTACCCCCCTATTAATATCTGCATTACGGTTGCGCTTTCCTCAAAACCTCGACCAACCCACAGTCTGAACAAAACCGGCGCTAGACCGACAAGCAATCCCGTCAGCAAAGAAGCACAAGCGGCGGTTATATGGCTTGCCCGATTGAAGAATTCCTGCAATCTTAACTTGTCTCCTGTGCCCTGAAGATTATTCAATCTCGGCCAGGTAATCCCGGCTACAGTTAGAACAGCGTTTGAAAAGTATCGAAAAACCGTACAAGATAATGCATAAAGCCCGGCCTGACCAAGACCTCCGAAACGAGTTACCAGCATCACATCAAACTGGGAACGCAAAACCGCAGCCATTGACACCATATACGCCACAAAAGAAAAAGCAAAAAGATCTCTCATTGTCTTCATATCAAAACCGGGAAAAGCAGCATTCAACTGGGGAAATCTTTTTCGACATCGCCATAAAACAACAGACCTCTCTATGATGGTTGTAATTACGCTAACAACAGCAAGTCCAACAACCCCTTTTCCCATCAATACTATTATTATTCCGCTTATGGAACGAACTATACTTGAACCCAGTCCAATAAAACTAAGAACAAGAAAATCCTCAGATGCCTCCAGCGCAGCGCCATATATTGCCATCATCATAGAGAGGGTAATATTTGTTGCTGAAAGTAAAATCAACCAGCGAAACTGTCCTGCATATTGCCCCGGAATCCGCAGTATCGATTGAGCTGGTTCAATAATTATTAAAGCAAAAACAATTATTAAAAGTGAGACGGCACTTAGAAGACACTTTCCAGTGGAAGCAACTTTGTTAAACTGCTCTATGTCCTTGGCTCCGATGGCATTACCAAAAAAACGGGAAATCGCCGAGCGGAGTCCAAAGTCGAATAACCCATAAAAACCAACGAAGCTTGCCGCCAGTCCCCATAAACCATATAATTCCTTTCCTAATATTCGTATGATAATTGGCGTTACTATCAAACCCAGCAGAACGGAAACACCCATAGAAAACCATCTGGCAATTGCTCCCCAGAATAAACCTGCCCGCGGAGGTATTTTGAACTCCGTACTGATTTCGTTCTTTGAATTAAATTTGCTCATTTTATGCTGTCTTGTATTGTGGTTATTCTCTGGCGATTTCGCAACTATGGAAGAATCCCCCAGCCACACTCCGTCCCCGTCGGTTACATTGAAAAGGCAATGTAACTTTCTGTAATAGCGTCGCTTAAGCTGCTATTTTTTCGCCGGTTTTCACCGGCATCGTATCAGCTTATTTCACCGCATCGCTTGTCGTAGCGATGTGCTGTGCTGCTCTGACTACGCCATTCTTGTCAGGAAGAAAATCTAATATCAGGTCGGTCATATCCTTAGCTGCTGTTCTAATCGAGTTCTCCAGCACCGAGCTTATCTGAACCTGAGCTACGTACCGAGCCGGGTCGCCGGCGATATTGGGCCTCCGGCCAAGCAGCCCGGAAAAATCCTTTTCCTCGGTGGTTATTTGGCCATTCAGGATGTAGAAATTCAGGACGACCGTCTGGTCATACACCGGTGCTGGCTTATGGAATCGATGTATCAGGCAGCGCACTCGCTGGCCGATTCGTGAGGTGAACTGCGATGGTTCAGTGCTGTCGTGCAGCCAGCCATGTGCCGGATAGCACACCCGTGGCTGGTGGCCCAGTATGCCGCCGGGCCGGGACGAGCAGTACACGACATAAACGTCCGCCCAGGCATTCGCCTCAGCATTAACATATCGCCGGCTAAAGAAATCGTCAGCAAAGTTCTTCTCCATATATTCTTTAGTGGTGGTGGGAATGAGTAAATCGCTGCCGACCCAGTCGCCGATTTTCGTGGGGAAGGCGCTCAAAGGCACGGGTAGCTTAATGGAAGAATCAGCAGCGAGCTTTAAGTGAGATGCCAGAACGCGGTAGGTTATGCCAGTGGATACTAAGAGCAGAATGGCCAGAGTCCAAAGAAACCATCCTGGCGTTCCGCCCTTTGCATGGTAGGTTGAGCGAAACATTTTAGATGAATTCGGCAAAAAGTTAAATCTAATCCAATACATCAAAGGTTATAACCCCAAAGTATTACTCAAAAATTAAGAAACAATTCCCTTGATACCACAATGATAAACCACTTTTGGGGAGGAAATTTGGTAGCACCTCCCCCTTAAGGACACCACCATATCCAAGTACATTATTTACTATTATATATTGCCGTTTATGAAATTGTCAAGGCCATAGTTGTGCCAAAGGCAAAAATCATTGACCTTGCCCGCAAGCTCCTATAACGGCTAAAAAATCAGTCAAATCCGGGGTTGCCATTTTATATCTATCTTAAGATTTCGTCAAAAATAAGGTATATTCTTAACGATACGAAGAAGTCCTTTTTGATGTTCGAGCGTAAAATGTGCAAAAATCGTGTATGGGCGGTATTTTCCATGTTTTAGTAGCGGCCTATTGGTCCTATAAAACCGATATGGATGCAAGACTGGCCTATCGGCGGAGGAGACGGTATTTGCCTCTACTACAATTTATTCTTACTATTTATAATGGCAAGATACCGGACAGGATATCTTGTTAAAGGGTGAGTGTTTACATGGTAGATATACAAGCGATATTTAGGCCAGCGTGTATCCAGCCCCACGGGCGGTCGCAGAGCTTTTCTATGCTTTGTTTTGTTATCGTCAGCATAATATGTCTGTCCTTTGCCGCAGGTGTGAGTAATGGAGCTACTTACTATCTCGATGCTGTAAATGGTAATGATTCTAATCCTACGCCTACTTCCTGGGCAACTGCCAAAAAGACTTTCAGCAGTATGAGCACCTTTCTCGATGCACTTGCCGATGATGGGGCGGGCGATGAAGTGGATGTCAATGATGGTGCTTATGGAGATATATACACTCAAGCAATACTGATGAAAGAACGAACTGATTGGCTTATCTTTAAGGCGGCTACAGGAAAGACTCCATCTTGCAATAGAATCTGGGTAGATAACAACACCTTTACTCGCAATGCCTATCTGAAATTTGATGGATGGACTGTAGGGCCATATACTACTACATCACACGGGGTAATTACCTTAAGAGATGCTAAATATCTACAGTTTTTGAATCTCAACATCATTGGCAATGGTGCAAAATATACAGGTTATGGAATCTATAATCTGGGCACTATTTCAGATGTTACCATTGACCATTGTGTTTTTTCAGGTGTTAATACGGGTCGATTTGATGGTTTTGGTTGTCCTATATATATGATTAATGTCAATAATCTTGTCATTACTAATAATGATATTAAGCAGTTTCAGCAGTATGGAGTTATCGTAGGTGGTGTAGGAATTCACGATATTACCATTTCAAATAACGACATTCATTTAAGCGGTGCGGACGCTGATATTGGTATTGGTAGTGGGAGTGATATACTAATTGAGAACAACAAAGTTCACGATTTGTATTTATATGAACCGGTGCTTACTGAGACTACTACAGAGACAATTTGGAGTCTTGACGGGAAAACAATGACAAATGAAGATGCTACCTGGGGGGTAGATTCGCCGATTTATACCTGGATAAATTGGGTAGAAATATGGATAACTTCCGGCACAAATGTCAAAACTGGAGATAATGAGATTAGAGTTGCAGCTATAACAAGCCCAACAGAAATAGTATTCAGTAAGTCCATCAAATTAGACCCCAATGGTGCAACTCCATCAAATGTTGTTTATAAGTTGATTGATAAACAGCACGGCGATTTGCTTCAGGTCTATCGTGATACAGTAACATCGAACATAACCATTAGAAATAATGAGTTTTATGATTGTTATGGCCAGTCTTGGTGGATGACTCCCAGCAATGCAAGAGAACCTAATGGTAGGGGTGGTTCTAACTATCTGATTGAAAACAATCTTTTCTGGGATACTTACACGAGTGGTCAAGAAGAATATGACCGTAATACTCAGATATCCTACATCGAAGGAGTGACTTTTAGGAATAATACCGTCATAGGCAGACTCTCTCTTGAGGAATGTGGGAAAGTTGTATTTGTTGGTAATGTAATTGGCTATATTTATACCACCAACACTCATCCAAGCACAAATGACTTTGACTATAATATCTATAATCGAGGTGCCATTAGTAATTATTCCAGTGGTGTGCACGATACGTTTCTTAATCCAGGATATAGCTGGACTAAATGGAACGCTTCCGCATTTACAAACATATTTGCTGATTATTATGGAGGAAATTTTAGTCCTATTATGAATAATCTTGCTTGCAACGGCTCAATCAATCCAGTTGGAGTTGCAGTCGGAGCTTTGCCTTGCGTCTGCACAAATAACAGCCAGTGCGAGGAAGTTTTTGGCGAGGGAGCTACTTGTGATATTCCAACTGGAAAGTGTATTGGTGGAACAGTTGGTTCTCTCTCTCCATTCACCCAACTCTTAAATTTCTTAAAAGGTCTTCTCACAACAAAAACAGGAAATGCTATAACTGGAAATGTTGTGAATGAAGTTAATAAAACTGGAAAAGGAAATTCCAAAGTTCCGTATATTATTTTATTTCTCTTAATTGGGATAATATTAATTATTGCTGTTATAATTTTAAAAATAAAGAAAAAGAAATCTGGGAAGAGATTAAAGACAAAAAAAGAAAAAGAGATAAATTTCTTAGGTATTAGGATACCAGAAGATTTATAAATACATTGGTATTCCATTTATTATGGCAGATTTAAATTTATTGAATCCGTGGTGGAAGGGCAAAGAGCACATAAGAGAAGATAAGAACATAAGAGAATTTGAGGAAAAACAATTTAAATGGGAACCTGAACTGCTTAAAAAAATCGAATTAAAGCCAAATAATGTTTGCACTCTGAGGGGCCCAAGGCAAGTTGGAAAGACAACCTTGGTTAAATTGCTGATAAAAAAGCTGTTAGATGAAAATAAAAATGAAAAGTCTATATTCTTCTGGAATTGTGATGAATTAATTGATTTTAGGGAGCTTGCTGCTGTTTTGAGAGAATATATTGAATTTTCAAAGATTAACAATGTAAAAGAGAAGTATATTTTTATTGATGAAATTTCCAGGGTAAAAAACTGGCAAAGGGCAATTAAAGCTTTAAAGGATTCTGGTGAATTAGATAATTGTTGTTTAATGCTTACTGGTTCTCATACATTGGATATAAAATATGGTATTGAAAGATTGCCTGGAAGAACAGGGAAGTTAGGAAAAGATTTCATTCTTTTGCCTATGAGTTTTTCTGATCTTGTAGCTTTAATAAAGCCAGACATAGCAAAAAAAATTAGAAAGATAAATAATCTATCAATCAAAGAAGCAAACGAGAGAGCTAATGAGGCAAAGTTATTTGATTCTGAATTGAAAATCTTATTTAAACAATATCTTATAACTGGAGGATTTCCGCTTGTTATAAACGAATTTTTTTCTAATGGTGTAATTCCCGATTATGTTTATGAGCTTTATTTAAGATGGGTAATCGGAGATATTGTAAAATGGGGCAAACAAGAAAAAATATTAATTCAGCTTTTAAGTTCTGTTCTATCAAAACAGTCTTCTCCTATAAGCTGGGATTCTTTAGCAAAAGAATCAGAAATAAAAAGCCATAAAACAGTCTCATCTTATGTAGAATGCCTAGAAAACATGTTTGTTTTGTTGGTTTTATATTTTTTAGAGCTAAATAAAAAAATTCCTGATTATAATAAAAACAAGAAATTATATTTCTCTGATCCTTTTATTTATCATGTTTTTAATAAAAAAATATACTTCAAAGAAAACGAGATAAAGCCAGAGTTAATTGAAGGTGTTGCAATATCCAACTTATCCCGGCTTTCTTATGAGGGCTTATTTCCCAAAGCTTATTATTGGAAAAATAAAAGAGAGGTAGATTTGCTAATAAAAGTTAAAGGGAGTGTTTTCCCATTTGAAATAAAATACCAGAACAAAATATCAAAGCAAGATTTTAAAGGATTATATCATTTTAATAAAGGTATTTTAGTTACAAAAAATGTTTTAATGATGGGTGAAAAATATTCAGCAATACCAGTACATTTATTGTTAGCAATTATATGAAAATCACTAACACAAAATCTTAAATATCCCGGTTCTTTTGGATATTCATGCAAGAGCAAAAAGAGGATATTTTAGAAAATTTAGAAAGAAGACAGAAAATTAAAAAATTATTTATTATCTCAATTATATCTGTTGCTGTTGTTATTATAATCTTTTTATCAATTTCAGCATACTTTTATTTTAAATCACCTGAAAAAACTCTTGGCATTGGAGCTAATATTGAAAATGCTTTGTTGGGCGCAGAGGGAAAGACAGCTTACATAAAATTAAAAGGTGGAAGTTTAGATAAAAATATTACAAAAATTAAATTTATTTTTACAGATGCAGAAGGCAGAGAATTTATTTATAAAACTTCAGAAGGAATAAAAGAAATTGAAGTGCCTTTTAAAAGAAGTTTTTGGGATTGGTTGTTTGGAAGGCAGTTTATTGGGAATTATGATTATGAAATTGGTTCAGATGAAGCTGGATTAATTGATTTTTCTAATATTAATAAAGTTAGTGTTTTGTTTGAGTATAAAACAGAAACAGGTGATGTGATTGAAACTCCTGTATTAGATACACAAACACCAACAAATAGAACTACAACTCCTGGTGGAGGTGATGGTGAAGAAGAAGATGAAGAAACACCAACTCCAACACCCACCCCAACTCCATGCACAAATGATACTGGTTGTACTAGTATTGGAAGTTTTTGTGATGGAACTTTGCCTTATAATTGCAGTTTAGGGGCTGATGGATGCTTAGATAGAATTAATGGAAATGATTGCAGTTTAGAAGGAAAAATTTGTGAAAATGGAAGTTGTGTTTTAATAATACCGAATTGCTTAGTTAATTCAAAAATAATGAGTGAGTGTTTATGTCAAGGAATTGAAAGAGGCAGTGGATATTGCTGCTCATATGGCTGGCAAGAAAACCCTTGTGATATTTTTGAAGCAGATTATTATGTTGATTATTCTATTGAAGACTGCACGACCTATAATGTTTCAACAAGAAGTTGTGGAAACGGAGATAAAATTGCATTTAATAAAATACAAGAAGCAGCCAATGTTCTAACTGCAGGACAGACTGTTGCTGCAAGAGAAGGAAGATATCATGAGGAGATTGTTCCACAAAGAGGAGGTAATGAGACTGCAGGATACATAACTTACAGAAGCTACCCAGGAGAAAAAGTTTCTATTGATGGTTCTGTAAGTTTAAATGGCTGGACAAAGTGTTCCTCTCAATCCGAATGTTTCGGAAACCCAAATTGGTCCAATGTCTATTACACTTCTGTTCCAAAATATATGTATCCTGAAGGAATTATTTTATACGAGAAAGATAGGATTGCTAAAGTCGCAATGTATCCTGACCAAACAGATTATCTTTATATAGACCAAGTATCAGAGTTTAAGACCTTTGATAGAAACGGAACCTGCTCAAATATTAGCATTAAGGACCCCGAATACCTAACTTCTGAAAACCTGCCTTATTTTAACCAGTCTTATATAGCTGTGTGGCAGGGAAATAACGCTGTAAATTTTAAGAAAATTTTAAATTTTGATCCTGCAAATAATGAAGTTTTTTTTGACCAAATTTATTGTGTAGATAGCTATAATGAATATGCAATTATTAATAATATTTTAGCATTAAGCAGGCCCGGAGAGTTTTACCTCCATAATTTTTCAACAGACGCAAAAATTTATTATTGGCCTTATGAAAGTATCAATAATAAGATTACTTATTCGGATCTTGGCTATGGTTTTAATTTAAGGGGTAATGCATATATTATTATTGAAGGTTTTGAGATAAAGAAAATGGCTAGTGGGCCAGGAGTTTCTAGGTTTCAAGGTGAGGGAATTGCAAGTTATCTTGGAGCAAGCGGAACTTATAGCAATAGAATAATAAAAGATAATGTTTTGTATGGCTTAAAAGCAAGCGCAATAACCCTAAGCTATTGTTCAAATTGCCTTGTAGAAAATAATACAATTTATGATGTTTATGGCAGAGGGATTATTGTTACAGGCTCTTGGGCAGGCAATAAATATATTTATAATTCTTCAATAAACAAAAACTATTTAAGTAAAATACAATCAACTGCGATTGATTATTATGCAGCAATTGACTCAAACATAACAAACAATATTGTTGCAAATTGCTCCGGACAACATGGAAATGGAATTACAGTATATGAAAATTCAACTAATGTATTAATAAAAGGCAACAGAATTTATAATACTACAAGACCAATGACCTTTAACAATGGACAATATCATATTATCAGGAATAATTTTGCGGATAAAAACAGTATATACTGCTGGGGTTCACCTCAAGAAAATTATTTAGTAGAACAAAACACTTTTCTTGGAGGCATAAGTTGCGGAAGTTCAGTGCATCAAAATTTCACTTTGAGGAATAATATTGCTGGAGGAATCTCTAATAATCTTAATAATTTTACTTATAAGAATAATTTATACATTTCATTATCCTGGGACAGGCAACTAGGTTTGCTAGATCCCTCTGAATTATATTATCCTTATCCAGAAAAATTATTTGCAAATACTTTAATAGGAGACTATCGACCAGTTAGTGTAAGTCCTGCTTGCAATATGTCAACAACAGGAAGTTATGTCGGGGCATTTCCATGTGTTTCTCTTGAAGGATGCGAGGATAAAGATAATGACGGGTATTATGCAATTTCTCCAACTTGTGAATATGGGCTTGCAACTGATTGTGATGACAATAACCCTAATATTTATCCTGGAGCAATTGAAATCTGCGGAAATGGAATTGATGAGGATTGTGTTGCAGGGGATTTGAAATGTTTAGAACCAGGAGCAAAGGTGTTGGATTTGAAATTTGAAAACAATTTAGAAGATTCTTCTGGCTACAACAATTATGGTATTTGGTTTGGTAATGCAAGTTATTCAGATGGAGAAGTTGGTTTGGGATTAAATTTGAGTGGAATCCATCCACATTATGTTAAAGTTCCTAATTTAAATTTCACTTTAAAAGCTTCAGATAATTACAATTTCAGTGTTATGGCTTGGGCTAAAAACAAAAATCCAACTGTAGCTAATCAAAATGTCTGGTCAGGGGGTTTAGGAAGTGTTAGAATTTCAGGAAATCTGTTTAGGTTCTGCCAAAATGGGAATTTATGTAGCAATCAAGGAGGAAATGTCCAGAAAGATATATGGTATCATCTTACTGTTACTGTTGATGGGACTAACTGGACTTATTATATTAATGGGACAAGAAAGATATCCCAGGATGGAGGATCAAGTCTTATAAATTCTTCAAGTGCTTATCAGTTCTATATTGGTGGGGGTCAATATAGCGGGGATTGGAACGGCTCAATTGATGAAGTCATGATTTATAACAGAGCTTTGAATGAAACAGAAATCCAGCAGATTTATTGTGCTCAAGGAGGAGATGCTGGATTTTGCAGCCAGTTTATGCCATCTCTCTCCCCATTCACTCAGCTCTGGAATTTCTTGAAAAGTATTTTAACAGGCAAAACAGGAAATGCAATTTTGACTGGAAAAATAACTGGAAATGCTGCTGGAGATGGAAGCTCTGGAAGAAAAAGCTTTGTTGTGTTTGGAGTTTTTGCTGCGATAATATTAATTATTATTGTTGCTATTATAAAAATTAAGAAATCTAGGAAAAAGAGTGGAAAAAGGATTGGAAGAAGATAATTTTATTATAAGATTTGTTGAATGGTTTAGAAGAGTGTTTTGAGCTGGCACAAGTTTTAAATACAAATTTCTTCTTGTATTTAAATGAGAGATAAAGAGATTGAAAAGCTAATCAAAAAAGGAGAATCAAGAAATTTAGAGTTTAAAGAGTCTTTAAGTGTAAGAGATGAAATTGGAGAAAGTATTTCTGCTTT
>Ga0315285_10001244_pt1 | contig 26648 bp, 16 predicted proteins | sample YL17G09_36_MG_FD_203698 | JGI IMG/M metagenome (GOLD analysis project Ga0315285, IMG submission 203698) | Sediment microbial communities from Yellowstone Lake, YNP, Wyoming, USA - YL17G09_36 | ecosystem: Environmental > Aquatic > Freshwater > Lake > Sediment | place: USA: Wyoming | collected... | reverse complement strand
CCATTTGACTGCGCCTTCTATTGCCCGGACGATTTCGGGCGAGGGCTTTTCAAATCCCATGAGGTACCGCACCACGGCGACGCTCTCCGCCGAAACGAGCGAGGGCAGCTCGAATGTGCGGGCCTGCGCCGGCTCGAGCGTCGCCGGGTCGTACTGGCCCGCCCATACGGTCGGTTCGCCATTCACCACGACCTGCAGGCGCAGAATGCAGTTGGTGCCTTTTTGGACGGTGTCGCTGATGCGCGCGCGCAGTTCGCCGCTGAGAAATGTGAACGGGTCGCGTCCCGCGGCGGCGTTGCGCAGGGTCGTCAATACGCCCGTGGTGACGTCGTCCATGAACGTGATGAGGGGGCGGTAGTTGTCGGTGCGCGGATACGAGTGCGGCCAGCCGCCGCATTGAGTCTGGGCTTGCAGCGTGAATTCGATGCCGTGGAGTGCGGCGTCGCGATAGGCGGAGTTGCCGGTTTTGTTGAACGCGTGTGCGAGGAACTCGATTTGCGGGTAGGTGGCCCGGTTGTCGAACGAGGAGTCAGTCTTTTGCTTGTCAGCGATCAACTGGGGCTTTTGTTCGTCCGACAAGATGCGGAGCGGGTCCCAGTTTGGCGGCCAACCGCCGTTTTCCCGCTGGTACAGCAAGATGTTTTCGGCAATCTCGTCAACCTCGACTTGACTGTAGCGGGCGTAGTCGCTCCGCCCGGCGCCGTTGCGGTAATGGTTGACGCCGTCGGCGAATTTGTCGATGACGGGATCGGTTGTTGCCGCGCTGAGCAGAGCGGCCAGGATGAGTGTGAGCACGGTCGCCTCCGGAATTTTCAAACAGACTGCACGTGCAGCTTATAATAAAGCGCCTTCAGGAAATCAACAATGCCAAGAGTCACCGTAGCCAGTTACAGTAACGAAGCCGAGGCGGAACTTGCCGCGGGCCGGCTTGCCTGCGACGGCATTGAAGCCGAGGTGCACCGGTTCAGCCGTTACAGGGCGATGGGCGCGGGCGGGTATCAGCTTAGGGTGGAGAGCGCCGACCTCGATTCAGCGCGCCGCGTTCTCGCCGGCATCGACCGCGAGATCGACATGGACGAGTACGTGGATCCTGAGGACACATCGTACCGGCGTTGCCCAAAATGCAATTCGGTAAACGTGACGGCAGGGCCGCGGCCTTTGGCCATCGTGCTGGCGAGCGTGCTGCTCTTGGGGGTGCCGCTGCTTTTTGTGCCGCGGGGCTGGTCGTGCAGAAAGTGCGGGCATTCCTGGAGAGCGTAACGGCAAGGCTCAGGTTCTCGAGGCGGCAGGTGGCGGGTCGGTGGCAGGCAGATGGACGGAGAACCGTGTCCAGCCGGGGCGGGACTCGTCGAGGGCGAGTTGGCCGCGGTGTGCGCGGACGATCTCTCGGGCGAGGCTCAGGCCGAGTCCCGTGCCGTCGACTCTGCGGCTGCGCGATTTCTCTCCGCGGTAGAATCGTTCGAACACGCGGTCGCGATCCTCGAGCGGAATGCCGGGGCCGGAGTTGGCGATGGCGAGCCGGAGGTTGTCGTTCTGTTTGCGCAGGTCAATAGCGACGCGGCCGCCGGTCTGGTTGTATTTGATGGAGTTGCTGGTGAGGTTTTGGATCACCTGGCGGAGCAGGTCGGGGTCGCCGTTTGTCCAAAGGGCGGGCTCGATAGACAGGTCAACGCGCAAATCGCCCGCCAGGACCTGCACGTCTTCGCCCGCGGCCTCGACCATCTCGCTCAGGTTGACGGGTTCCAACTGCGGTTTGAGTTGGCCTGAATCCGCCAGCGACAGCAGCAGCAGTTTGCGCGTGATGGTTTTGATCCGCTGCACCTCTTCGAGCAGCCGCCCCAGCGTCTGCTGATGTTCGGACCCGGGTTCGGCGGCCTGGACGGCTGCCGCCAACTCGCCCTGGAGTATCGTGAGCGGCGTCTTTAATTCGTGGGCGGCATCAGCGCTGAACCTCACGGCTTGCCGGAAACTTTTATCGAGCCGGTCCAGCATTCCGTTGAACATCCGGATCAGCCTGTCGAACTCCTCGGCTTCGCCGCTGGGTGCGATCCGCCTGTCGAGGCCTTGAGCCGTGATGCTTTCGGCCGCGGTTGTGAGGGCCTGCACGGGCCGCAACGCCCTCTGTGCCAGCCACCAGCCGGCGAGCGCAACCAGCACGAGCGCCGCCGGCGCCGCCAGCAGAAACAGCCGCCGCAACCGGTCCATCTCGGCGGTGTATGGCGCCAGGTTGAGGCCAAGCACGAGCGTGGCTTCGGGATTGGCCATCACGCCGACGCGCCACGAGTGCCCGCCGGAGGACGACGTGTAAAACGATTGGCCGCGGATCGGCAGCACGGGCGGCGGGCCGGGCGGGCCGGGCGGCGGCATGAAGCCTTGCGGGCCGGGCGGGCCGGGCGGCGGCATGAAGCCTTGCGGGCCGGCGGGCGGTGGCGGCATGAACGCTTGCGGGCCGGCGGGCGGCGTTGGCGGCGGCGGGCCGTCTTGCGAGTGGCGCATGGAGGGCCCGAACCTCCCGCGTCGAGGGCCTCCCTGCATTGGACCGTCGGGCGGCCCCCACCGGTCCGGCGGCTCGGTGAACCCGGCGTCGACCGGCGTGGGAAACGAGGCGACATCCCACTCGGCGGGCCAGTTGCCGGAAGAGTGGAGGGTCTCGCCGTCCCTGCCGCGCACCAGCATGACGAACGCATTGGATTCGGCCTCGCCCAGCACAAATTGCAGCGACTCATTGACGCGCTCCCAATACTGGGGGCCGCGGCGCGCGCCGAGGTATCGGTCGCCGAGGTCGCGGATCGACTGATCGATCCGGCGCAGGCTTGCGCGCTCGACGGCCTGCCACGTCCACAGGCCAAAAGCCAGCAGCACCGAGCCGGACAGCAGCGTGGACAGCAGCGCGATACGCAATCGAAACGAGCCGATGCGGGGGCGGGGCATGGCGGTCATGGTTTTATGAACCTGTAGCCGACGCCGCGGACGGTTTCGATGAACGCGGCGGCGGGCGGCCCGAGTTTTTTGCGCATTCGTTGGATGTGTACATCGATGAGGTTGGTTTCGACGTCGAAATCGTAGCCCCACACGTGCTCGAGGATCTGGGTGCGCGTCAGGACCCGGCCCGGCGACCGCATCAGGTATTCGAGCAGGTTGAACTCGCGCACCGTGAGGCGAACCGGCGTATCGGCGACTTTCACCTCGCGCGCAATCAGGTTTACGACAAGAGGGCCCGCCTGCAAGAGGCTCAGCCGCTCGCCCGAGGCGCGGCGGGCGAGGGCGTGAAGACGCGCAACAAGTTCCTCGATGAAAAACGGTTTGGTCATGTAATCGTCGGCGCCGGAGTTGAGGCCTTCGACGCGCTCGCCGAGTTCGGAGCGCGCCGTCAGCAACAGGACGGGGACGGGGTTGGACTGCTTGCGGAGGTTCTGCAGGATGCTCAGCCCGTCGCGGCCCGGGAGCATGATGTCGAGCACAATGGCGTCGTATTGCCGGGTGGTCGCCAGCAAGTAGGCTTCGTCGCCGTCCCGGCTGCACTCGACGACGAACCCCTGCTCTTCAAGGCCTTTGCGGACGAAGCCCAGGATGCCTTTCTCGTCTTCAACAACCAGGACTTTCATGATCCGAGTATAGCATGGTGGGGGGGAGGGGACAGGCGACGGGCAGATTAAGAATTTGTAATCTGCCGGATGGAAGGCAGCGCGTATTGACGATTGACAGGTGGCACTTATGGCAACGGCAGATCCACTATGGCCGTCTGGGCCGGAGCGACTTCCACCGGCTGGACCACGGCGCGCCCTTTTGACACCGCCGTGAGGACGGCAGAGCTGTCGGACTCGCTGCCGGCAGGCACGGCTACGGCGCCGAGGTAGTAAACGCCGGGGGGCAGGCCGTTGAACCGGAACTCTTGTCCCGGCTTCACCACGGTCTCAGCGATGATGTCGCTGCCCAGCGCAGCGGAAATAAGGGAGAAGTCGGTCGTATCGGGGAAGACGGCAACGTGGGCAACCTCATTCTGCCGCAACCTTCCCACAGTACCTTCGATTGCGCCGGCGAGTATCTCGAAATCACAGCGGACCATTTCGCCGGCGTGCGTCTGCACCTCGCGGCGGACCGCATGGATGATTTTGGGGTTGAACAAATCGTGCACTTCGACGTCGTACATGCCTTCGCGCAGTTGGCCGGCCCGGTAATAACCGCCGGCGCCGCATTCGAAAGTCATTTTTTCCGCGTCGTCGGTAGAACCTGTCGGATAGACGATAACCTCCGGGTAGAAGTCGATGCCGCTTTGCGTGACGTAGCCTTCGATTCCATAGTTGGTTTCACCAAGATCGAAATCAACTCTGTGTGTCTCGCCGGCCGCCAGATCGATTTCCTCGGCCCGCTGCGTCCGGCCGCCGTCAGCCGTGCTTACCCTCAGAGACACCGTCAGCCCGCCCGGACGCAGTTTGGTGATGCGATAAAAGCCGTCCACATCCGTCAAATCGTGCGCCGAACCCACCCACTCCTCGCCATCGCAATTCGCTTCCACGCCCACGCCGGGCATCGGCGCTCCGTTCGAAAGCACAAACCCCTCGACTTGCCCCAACCCCTGGGTATTAATCACGAGGCGGGCGTGCAAGGTTTCGCCTTCCCGCACAGTGACGTCCGCCGTCGCCACAGGGTAGCCGACGGGCGAACTGCCGGCATAGACGTTAAGGGTATGCTCGCCGGGCAGGACAAACTCAATGCGGAACAGGCCCGTCGCCGAGGTCGTGGCCGCAGATCCGTCTATTCCGTTCCCCGGGTACCACAGAGGGCCGTTGATCTCCACCTGTACCCACATGTCTGGCTGTGGCCGTCCCGACTGGTCGACCACCGTCCCCTCAATGCGCGAGGCCGGCAACAGCGTCAGCCGGTGGTCTGAATCCCCGCGCACCGGCCCCACCTCTTCGCTCGCGCGGCCCGATGAGTACGCCTGCAGCCGAGTGGGTAGGTGCCTCTTGGCAAGCCGGATTGAGAATCGGCCTTCGGAGTCCGTGGTGGCAAAATGTTGCGTCTCCACTGACGCGGCGACCACGGACGCCCCGGCCACGGGCCTGCCTTCGGAATCCACGACCGTACCGGTGACGGCGGCGTCGTGCGCCACCTTGAAATCCACGCCGGCCACGTCGGCAAACGAGGGAAGCGTGTAAGAAGTTTCCGTGATAAAATCGCCCCACAGCAACACCTGGTACCGGCCGGGCGTCAGCGGCCCGATAGAATAGGCGCCTTGCTCGTCGGTGAACGCATCGGGGTATGTGCCCGTGCCATAGGCGTCACCCTCGGGCGGATCGAATCGCAGAGGGAGCCGCGGCATGGGCTCGCCTGTTTTCTCATCCAGCACTCGTCCAGAGACATAAGCCCCCCGGACCGCCTGGACTTCCACCCCCGTCACCGCCTCCCCTTCCGGCACGACAACCTCCGGTGATTCCGCAATCACCCAGGGAGCCCGCTCGCTTAAGCGGAGCCGATACGTGTCAGGCTCGATGCCGAAAATGTCGAATCGGCCCGCACCGTCGGTTGTTCCCGAGTAGGACGGACGGTTTCTGCACCAGGAGGCCATGGATACGCCTGCAACAGGCCGGCCATCGGGCCGGCTGGTAAGGCGGCCTGAAATAGAACACCCGCCGGAGGTCATCTGAATGGTCAGCCGTTGCCGGCCCGGCATCAGGCAGGACATTTCGCTCTTCTGGGAAAAGCCGGGGCACCTCGCGATGATGTTGTAATAGCCGGGCGTCAGGGGTCCGGTCAGAAATGTTCCGTTAGCCTCAATTTCAAACGGGCGTGGCAAATAGCTGCCAACTGATTCGTTGCACACCATCACTTTCGCATCGCCGAGCCCAGCTCCTGAGGGATCGACAACCCGCCCCTCCACAACCGCCGCCGGTTCCAGCACCAGTTCGCAATACGCGTCGCCAGCACCCCCCACAAAGCTCGCAACGACTTCGGCGTACGCGTAGTCCTTTTGGGCAGAGATTCGGACCTGACAGAACAGGAAATCCGCGGCCACAGGCACTTGTTCAAAACAGAATGTGCCGTCAGCCGTTGTGGACTGCGAGACTTCCACGGGTTCAATCGAGTACAGGGTTCCCCTAGTCCTCAAGACGTCTTGAAAATTCCTGAAGGCCTGCTGGTTGTCAATCTTGACGGTCGCACCCGCCACAGGCTTCAATGCACCGTCAAGGACAAGGCCGCGAAAAGTCGCGGTAGGTTTCGGCGCGGGCGAAGCCCCCTGCCCCGCGGCGGAATCCAATACCGCCTCTTCTTTCTCAGCGGCAACCGGCGACGCGGTTGCCTCCGCTCCGGCGGGTTCCGGCCGCGTCACAAACTCGCTCTTGGTGGTGATGTTCTGCGTATCGTAGGGCCGGTTCATGTGCCGCCAGCCCGCCAGAAGCCCCAGCCCGACGATGAGGGCTACCGCGGCCACGCCCGTCACGACCTTGGCCGTGCTCACCCCGACAATGGCCGCGCCCGAAACCGACAACGCCGCCGACGGCTGCCATGCGGCCCGGGCAACGCCGATAGCCGCCATAACTTTGTGGACACGCGCGGACTCCTTGCCCCTGACAGATGTTTTCTCTCCCACCATCGCGGCCACGCGCCGTCCCAGTTCGTAGCGCGAGCGCTCGAGCCGCTTCCTGGCGGCCGCCGGAGATATCTGGAGGAGCCGCGCGATTTCGCCCGTCTTCTTCCCCTCGAAGTAATGCAGAATGAGGACTTCACGGTGCAGGTTGTCCAATGCGCCCAGTTGTTCCCACACCACCCGGCACACTTCGTCCCGCGCATGGTCGTGCGCCCGCACGGCCCCTGCTTCACCAGAGAGATTATCCAGCGGAACTTCCCGTTCACGCCGGCGCAGCAGGTCCGTTGCCGCGTTCCGCGCCACTTCCACCAGCCATGGCCCGACCGTCCGCCGCCCCGCAACACGGTCCAGCCACTGATACAGCCGCACGAACGCAACCTGCGCGATTTCCTCCGCATCCGCGGCATTGCCGATACGAGCGTATGCCACGCCGTACACGACGTTGCCGTACCGTTCCACCAGCACCCGGAATGCATCCGTTTGCCCCCGCAAGACTTTGCGGATCACGCCCCCGTCGCTCTGGATGCTCGTAAACATGTTGTGGCCTCCTTTGAGTATATACGCAGAGACCCGGAACTTGTGACTTGATCTTTTTCCGGCCGCCGAGCGCGGTCAGTTACCAACAACTCAAGGAGCCGCGGCCCGAGTCGTCGAACTTCCCTCCCCCGGTGGCCGCCATTGGTCCGAAAAACCCAAAAAAGGGACGCCCCCCACAACGCGTGCTAAGAAGCGCGGCGGGGGGCGCCCCTGCGAGTTATTGGAGATCGGTGATTAGTTTGTCGAGGGCTTTCTGTGACTTTTCCCAGGCGGTGATGAGGTATTGGATGTTGATAGGCCGGTTTGTGGCGAGGTAGACGTCGCGGTACTCCTGCCACAGTGCCCATTGGCGATCTTTGAGCGCCCGGTATTTTTCGGCGTGGGCGCGTACGTTGAACTCGGGCAGCTTCTGCGCGAGGGCGGTGTCGCGGTACTGGAGCGCGAGATCGGCGGCGAACTCGAGCATCCGGGCGCAAAGGTCGTGGCTGTGCAGATAGTCGGCGTTGAGGCGCGGGGCCGATTTCTTCAGGAGGAGGTGGGCCCGGCCCGCGCGGTCTTTCAAGTTGCGCCAGTATTGGAGCGTCTCGGAGGCAGAGGCCATTGCGGGGATCTGTTCGGCGGGGTCGCTCACCGACATTTTCCGCGCCCACTGAGTATAGGCGAGCTTGTCGCCCTGGGATTTCGCAAGCAGCGTTAGGGCCTCGCCAACGTCGTCGGGCCCCCCCGCGAAAAATTGCGCCGCGAACGCGGACGAATAGGCGTCCGCCGGGATGTGCTCGGGCTTCCATCCTTGCGCGCCGCAGTATACGGCGCCGTAATACGTGACTTCGCTGAGATTAGCGCCGGCCGCGCCGAGGTTCCAGTCGCCCCAGTTCGAGACAAACGTGCCCAGGGCCTTTTGCTGCGCGGTTTTTGCGGCAATCTGCTCGATATTTTTCAGCGAATAGGCGTACATCGGGTAGAGGTTCACCCAGTCCCACATCCCGGAGAGCGATACGGTGGTGAACCCGCTCTTGACGAGCGAGTCCAAGCCCGGGTGATCATCCTTGACCGCGTAGTCCCAGTACATCATGACGATGTCGCGGGGCAACATCGGGATGACGCCGGGGTGGTTGAGAACGATGTCGGCGTACATCATCATGGTTTTGCCGTTGGCTTTGACGGTGTCGTCGAGGCGGGTGTAATAATCGGCGTAGACGCGCTCGATCCCTTTTTCCTTGACGGCGCCGGCGCTTTTGCCCTCTCCAACGACTTGGCTTTCATCGAGTGCGCAGTGAAAATATTTGCCGGGGAAGTTGGGCGCGATCTCGTTGATGAGGTTTTGGACGAATTGGACGCTTTCTTCGCAGGTGGGGCAGATGGTTCCCGCGCCTTCCTTCTCGGCGAGGTGCTGGTACTTGGGGTTTGAGAGGGTGTTTTCCATGTGGGCGAGCAACTCGACAACGGGGATCACCTCGATGTAGTAGTTCTTGGCATATTCGGCGACCTCGCGCAACTCGTCGAACGTGAACCGGTCATGACTTTCGCCGAGCGCGGGATCGAACTTGTAGACAAAATGGTCGCTCTCGATGAACCAGAGGTGGGTGTTCATCTTGAACTGGGCGAGTGTGCGGACGGTGCGCTTGTGGTCTTCGACGGTGGGCAACTGGTCTCTGCCATAGTCCTCGTGGAAGCCGCGCATCTCGAGCGCCGGCCAATCGGCGATCCGGGCGCAGGGGATCGAGTCGAGCTTGTGGACGCGCGCGCTCTCGAGCAACTGCTCCGCCGTCATCATCCCGTAGAACAGGCCTTGCTCGGCCTTCGATGCGACGCGGATGCCGGCTCTGCTGATCTCGAGAACATAGCCTTCGCGATCGGCCGTGGGCGCGCCCGCCGCGGCCTCAGGCAGGTCCGCGCCGATGGGGCCGGGTGCGGCGTCGCCGGCGAAAATGGCGAGGCCGAACGCGCCGGCAGTCGGGACCTCGATGATGTCGATGCCGCGGGAGATGCCGAGCCGGGCCTGCATCTCGCGCAACCGCGCCTGGAGCCGGCCCGCGGCGTCTTTGTCGGGCGCCTGAATGATAAACCCGAGCGGGGCGTCGGGCAGATTGAACGCGCCGTCGCGGATCTCGATCTGTTGCGGGCGTGGCAATAGATCCTGAAAAACAATGGGCGAATCTCCACTCGCCACGAACGCCAACATCGCCATGCATGCTATTGTGGCCATTTGTGCCATCTCCCAGTTGCTCCCGAAGCGACATCTTATACCGAGTTGCAATCAAAAGGATAACAAAAGAACGGCGTTTACAGGCTTTTTTGCATGACCTTGCCACTAATAGAAATGAATGCCCCTGTAACCGACGGCCACTATGCAACTTCTCATCACCTCCTTACGAGCACGTCTGGGACGCCCCCCGGCCGCGCCGTCTTCGCCGCGCGTTGTGGGGGGTGTCCCATAGTTGACCTTGGGAAGCCGAGCTGTGGTGACAGGCTTTCGGTTCGTACCAAAGAAGCGACCGAACACCCTTGCAACAAGACTGCCTCGTGTAGACCATCTTGTGATATACAGAGCACAGTGATATACTCGTCATAGTAGGGGCCGAGGGGGTGTGCATTCCGGACACGCCGTACGGGATGAGCACTCCCGGATGGGCCGGGCGTTAGTTCGTTCGTTGCCTTACGAAGCCAAAGCATGCAAACGGTCTTGAACCAGAACACAACGCGATGCTTACGCAGCGGCACCACGGAACCTGATCTGGGTAGCCGAAAGCCCAAGCTACGGGGTCAACTGCGCGAAGCCTTCCGTCCCGCCATTCCTTCGCCACTCACCTGGTTGAGAGCGATTGCGACATCCGAACGGGCCAAAAGCTTCTCGGCCACAAGGATGTCAAAAACGGCGATGATCTACACTCATGTCCTTGACCGAGGCCCAACGGGCGATGAACGACGCAACTATTTGGCCACAAAGGTGTTAGCACGTCTTTGGCGTCCGCACAAGCGGCGTCTTATACCGGCAGAAGACAGAAATTCCGCATCTTATGCGCATTCATCTAAACATTGTTAGCCTCATGGGCGTAAGTTCACCGCCGCGGTATGCCTATGCGAAGAGTCACGACGCTATTCCGCTACCGAAACCTCGCGGGCGATGGGTTTCGCTTCGCCCAAGAGATCTTCCTTCTTAACAGATTGTTCTGGCCGCTGCATTCGCAGCTGAACGATCCCGCCGAGGGCGTATATAGGCATGCGCTTCGCCTAGTGCGGCACTTTAATGGCCTTCTGTATCCGCCAGATGCTCCGCTACTACGCCCCGGTGGAGATGTACGCGTGCTCTCCTTCTCGGAAGATCCGAAACATCCGTTGATGTGGTCTCACTACGCCGACGCACACCGGGGTATCTGCATCGGGTTTCGGCGTGACTTCTTTTCTCAAGCTATGCCCGTTCGCTACCCCCAGCGGGTTCCACGCTTGGACGCAGGCCTGCCTCCGGAGACAAAGCGAGCCGCGGCCTTCCTGACGAAGCGACCGGCATGGGCTTATGAGCGCGAATGGCGACTGATTGATTTCGATGATGCCTCGAGGAACAACCCCTACGTGACGCTCTGCCCAGGTGTCGTTACGCAGGTCATCTTCGGGGAACGAACTTCGCGAGACGATAGGGACTGGGTGTTTCAATGGCTCAGGCTGTCCGGGTGTCGCGCAGTGACGCGACGAGTTCGGTTCTCGGGCGCCGCCGCACGGCTCCACATCGAGAACGTCACTGAACGGGACGAATGCTGATCCAGTTTGATGCCTGCTGGACGCGAGCAGATGACGCTCTTGGACGGATCCCAATCTATGGAGGTGACCGGCTCCGCCGGCGGCTGATGGGCAACGTTGGGGCCAAAAGAGGAGCAATTATGATCAAGATAATCTTATTCTCCTTGGCAGGATCTGATCCGCCTTGCTCACGGCAACAACGCGCGCAAGTCATATCTGAGACTCATTCACAGCATGCAGAAGGAGTTGGCCCAACTTAATGTTGTCTCTCTCTCAAGGTCTGCCGAAAAGACATCGGACGCGTCGCGCCTGTCAGATCTGACGCCTGCCGAACTGATGATTATTCGGACTCTCCAGAGCACCGTTCCTTCAGCAGCCGCCTCTTACCAGCAAGCCATTCTGGACCTCCGGAGTGAGCGGTTGTCATACAGAGGTACGGCCTCCGAGCTTCGCGAGTCGCTTCGTGAGACTCTGGATCATTTGGCGCCTGACGATCAGGTCATGGCGCAACCCGGGTTCAAAGCAGAGGGTGACCAAAAGAAACCCACGATGAAGCAGAAGACCCAGTACATTCTTGCCGTTCGAGAGAGAAGCAAGACGCAGCGTGGAACAATCACCAAGTCCATCGAGTTGATTGATAGCTTGTCTGGCGAGATCACACGAGCGGTGTACAATCAGGCATCCCTTGCCACCCATATTGAGGCCAGCCGTACGGACGTATGGAAGGTGAAGAGGTACGTTGACACTGTGTTCTTCGACCTGCTGGAAATCGCCGAGCCAGATTGAGCACGCCGAACAAGAGCGGGGTTGTACCGCAGAACATCCTCGGAGGAAATGCCGGGCGGTATGTTATGCGGTCTGCCGCGTCACTCTTCGATGAAGGCTTTGAGTTCGCGGGGGATGACGTAGACGTCCGCGTTTTTTTCGATCCTTAGTTCACGGTACCGTTCTTGCGACAAGTTAACCTGAACCGGCTGGCCCCATTCGCTGATCAGCTCGACTTTCACGACCGGGCCGGCGGGGTTGATGTGGGTGACGCGCGCCTTGAAGCTGTGCTGGCCGCCGGGCTCGTGCTGAATATCGAGCAGGTGCGGGCGGACGAACACGAGCGCGTGCGCCTCGCCTTCGACGCCGGCGGGGTGGAGGTGGGGCTGGCCGTTCTCGATGCGACCGTGGAACAGGTTGACGTCGCCGAGGAAGTTGTACACGAACGGGTTTGCGGGGTGGTGGTAGACGTCTTCGGACGTGCCGACCTGCTCGATCCGGCCTTCATTCATGACGACGACTCGATCCGCCACTTCGAGCGCTTCTTCCTGGTCGTGCGTCACGAACACGCTGGTGACGTGGATTTCGTCGTGGAGTCTGCGCAACCACCGCCGCAGTTCCTTTCTTACCTTGGCGTCGAGCGCGCCGAACGGTTCGTCGAGCAGGAGCACTTTCGGCTCGACGGCCAACGCGCGCGCCAGGGCCACGCGCTGGCGCTGGCCGCCGGACAACTGGGCGGGGCGGCGGTCGGCCATCCGGTCGAGCTGGACGAGGCGCAGCAGCCGCATGACCCGGTCGCGGATCTCTTCTTTTGAGGGACGCCGGTTGCGTGGGCGGACGTTGAGGCCGAACGCGATATTGTCGAACACGGTCATGTGACGGAACAGGGCGTAGTGCTGGAAAACGAACCCGACGCGCCGCTGTTGAATCCGTTGTGTTGTGGCGTCTTCGCCCTCGAGGAGAACGGAGCCGGAGTCGGGGTCTTCCATACCGGCGATGATTCTGAGCAGGGTGGTCTTGCCGGAGCCGGATGGCCCGAGCAGCGCGACGAGTTCGCCGGTCGCGACGGTGAGGCTGACATCGGTCAACGCGGCGAATGTCCCGAAGTTTTTGCTGACATTTCTGACTTCGATGCTCATAATGCCGTGCTTTCCACAGGTCCGCCGGGGGCGGAGTAGGCCGATTGTTCAAGGATATGCTGGCGCGATTTCCACTCGAAAATTTTTTTGCCGCCGAGGGTTATGAGGCTTACGAGCGCCAGCAGGGACGCGACGCTGAACGCGGCCACGAAATTGTATTCGTTGTACAGGATTTCGATCTGGAGCGGCATCGTGTTTGTGACGCCGCGGATGTGGCCGGAGACGACGGACACGGCGCCAAACTCGCCCATGGCTCTGGCGACGCAAAGGACGATGCCGTAGAGCAGCCCCCACCGGATGTTGGGCAGGGTGATCCGCCAGAATGTCTGGAGGGGGCCGGCGCCGAGTGACACGGCCGCTTCTTCGTCGTCGTTGCCGAGTGCCTGCATCAGCGGGATCAACTCACGCGCCACGAGCGGGAACGTGACGAAAATCGTCGCGATGAAAATGCCCGGCGGGGCGAAGATGATTTGGATGCCGCGTTCAAGCAGCCAGCCGCCCATCGCGCTCCGTGCGCCGAACAACAGGACAAACATCGCGCCCGCGATCACCGGTGAAACGGTGAACGGGAGATCGATGAGCGTGATCAGGATATGCTTTCCGCGGAACTCGAACTTGGCGATGGCCCACGCGGCCGCAATGCCGAACAAGGCGTTGAGCGGGGCGGCGACCGCCACCGACAGCAGCGTCAACCGCAGTGCGGCCAGGGTTTCCGGCTCTTTTATGGCCGTCCAATAGGCTCGCCCGCCTTGTTCGAGAGCGTAGGTAAACACGGCGATCAGCGGCAGCAACAGAAACAGCCCGAGAAATCCCACAGTCATTGCGATCAGGACTCTCCTTACCAGCCGGGGCTGGGGGGCGGAGTCGGCGCGTTTTTTCTCAAGCGACAACATGGTGCCGGCGGCTCCACCATTGAAGCAGGTTGATTCCAAGCAGCAGCAGGAACGACAAAACCAGCATGGACGCGGCGATCGCGGTTGCCCCCGCGTAGTCGTACTCTTCAAACTTGGTCATGATGAGCAACGGGACGATTTCAGTCCTGTTGGGCATGTTGCCGGAGATGAACACCACCGAGCCGTACTCGCCCAACGCCCGCGCGAACGCCAGCGCAAACCCCGTCAGCAGCGCCGGCAGGATGGTTGGGAAAATCACGTAGAGGAACGACTGCCACCGCCTGGCGCCGAGCCCGGCCGCGGCCTCTTCGACTTCGGGATCGATCTCGCGAATCACGGGCTGAAGCGTCCTGACCACGAACGGCAGCCCGATGAACGTGAGGGCGATCACGATACCCAGGCGCGTATAGGCGACTTTTACGCCGACCGCCGCCAACGCGCCGCCCAGCCAGCCTTTTTCGCTGTAGAGGGTGGTGAGGCTGATCCCGGCGACGGCGGTCGGCAGGGCGAACGGGAGGTCGACGAGACCGTCGAGCAGCGATTTTCCCCAGAATTTGTAGCGAACCAGCACCCAGGCGACGATCAGGCCGAAAACGGCGTTGATGCCTGCGGCGGCAAACGACGCGCCGAACGACAGCCGGTATGCGGCAAGCGACCGGCTGGTCGTGATGATGTTGCCGATCTCGCGCAGGGACAGCGAGGATGCTTTCAAGAACACGGTCGACAACGGGATGAGGACGATGAGGCCGAGGTAGACCAGGGTGAACCCCATCGTCAAGCCGAAACCCGGCAGGATTCGTTTTTGCCCGCGGGATTTCACCGCCGCCCCTCGAAGATCTTGTCAAACAGCCCGCCGTCGGCGAAATGGACCTGCTGGGCCTGTTTCCACGACCCGAAGATCTCGGCCAGCGTGAACAGGGACACGGGAGGGAACTGCGCCTCGTATTTTTTCGCGACCTCCGGGTTGGATGGCCGGTAATAGTGGCGAGCGCAGATTTCCTGCCCTTCGTTCGAGTAGAGGTGGCGGAGGTAGGCTTCGGCGACGGCTCGCGTGCCGTGTTTGTCGGCGTATTTGTCGACAACGGCCACGGGCGGCTCGGCCAGGATGCTTACCGACGGCATGACAATCTCGAATTCGCCCCGGCCCAGTTTGTTGACCGCGAGGAGGGCCTCGTTTTCCCAGGACAGGAGGACGTCGCCCATCCCGCGCTCGACGAACGTCGTGGTAGATCCGCGGGCGCCGGTGTCCAGGACGGGCACGTTCTTGAACAGGCGCGTCACGAAATCTTTGGCCTGGGCCTCGTTACCGCCGGGCCGGCGCAGGGCGTAAGCCCATGCGGCGAGGTAGTTCCACCGGGCGCCGCCGGACGTTTTGGGGTTGGGCGTGATTACGCTGACGCCCTCGCGCACGAGATCGCCCCAATCTTTAATGCTTTTGGGGTTTCCCTTGCGCACGAGGAACACAATCGTTGACGTATAGGGGCAACTGTTGTTGGGGAGGCGCGCCTGCCAGTCAGCGGGAAGCAGTTGGGCTTTTTCCTCGAGCATGTCGATGTCGTATGCCAGCGCGAGCGTCACGACGTCGGCCTCGAGACCGTCGATCACCGACCTGGCCTGTTTGCCCGAGCCGCCGTGCGACTGCCGTATCACGACCTTCTCGCCGGTTTGCGCCTGCCACTGACGCGTGAACGCGGCGTTCAGGTCCTGGTAAAGCTCGCGCGTCGGGTCGTACGACACGTTCAAAAGTTCGACATCGGCCCAAGCCGTCCCTGTAACACATGCCAGCACGATGCAAATTAAAGTGCGTTTCACTTCCGCACCCCCCCCTTTTTGTCGTCTTGGCCAGGATGCCGGTGCGCCGATCCCGCCGCCGGATCTTGTTGTGACAAGCGTGCCAGGACGTCGGCAAAGGTGGTGCCGTCCAGGATATCCGCTATGGCATCCCTCACCTCCTTCATTACAAGCCGCACCCCGCACATCTGTTCGTCCACGCACCCGTCGCAACGCCCATAGGCCGTCACGCTCACGCACGGAATCGGCGCCAGCGGCCCGTCGATCAACCGGACCACCTCGCCGACCGTCACTTCGGACGGGGGCCGGCTCAGCGCGTAGCCGCCGCCCTTGCCTTTCCTGCTGCGCAGCAGGCCCCGGTTCTTAAGGCTGAGCAGGATCGATTCCAGGAACTTCTTTGGCATTTTTCCCTGCTGAGCAAGGTCGGAGATGAGCACATAGCCGTGGTCATGGTGTTGAGCCAGGAGCATCATAGCCTGCAGGGCGTATCGTGCTTTGTTACTGAGCATGGCAATTCTCTACCAATCAGATAGAGTTTATAGGGTGTTGGGCCGGAAGTCAAGAGAGATGATGAATGCGGGATAATGAATGATGAATCAAAAACAAGCGGCTGCTGGCTTGAGGAGCAAAAAATGCAAGGGAGAAAATAGGGACGCTGGGGCTGTTGAAAAAGGGATTGTGACAAGCGGAAGGGGCGCGAAAAGCAGGCGAAAAGCAGGGACAGACACGATTTCCAAACTGCCGAAAATGCGCTTCCAAACTGCCAGAAGCGTAGTCAGTCCCTGTTTTTCGCTCTACCTTGGAAAAACTGTTGGCAACTTTTTGGCGAGTTTTAGGTATTATTTGTGGTGTGATAATTCCACGGAAACCACTATACGTTGTGGATTTAGCCGGTATTCCGTTGACTTGGCGCATAAGGTGGGATAAGATCAAAGTCTGCCGGTCACGGTAACTGTTTTTATGGACCATCACGACCAATATTGGAAATCCTTGTCGTCGGGGAAGCGTTTACGGCGCGCCATGGTACTGTCGGTGGTGCTGCACGTGTCGGTATTGGCCGCCGTCTCTTATTTTGCCGTGAAAAAGAACCTGGACATCCAGCCCATTGGGTTTCAGGTGGAGCTGGTGCAAGACCAACCCACTCAGCCCGAGGCAAAACCGGAGCCGCCGGCGCCTGAACCGCCCAAACCGCCCGAACCCGAGCCGCCCAAAGTCGAGCCGAAAAAACCTGAACCAAAACCCGAACCCAAGATAGAGCCTAAACCGGAGCCAAAGCCCAAACCCGAACCTAAACCCAAACCAAAACCCAAAAAGCCCGAACCGCCCAAGGAAAAACCCAAACCCAAGCCTGTCGAGACGCCCAAGCAGACCGGCGTCGAGGTTCAGCAGCAGGGGCTGCCGTCGGAACTTTCGGCGTGGGCGGCGGCTGTTAAAAAGAAGGTCGAGCGGTGCTGGGTGCAGCCGGCGGGCCTCCGGCTGACGGAAAACCAGGCGTGGGTGTCGTTTTGGGTGGACAAGGACGGCAAGCTGCTGACGCAGCCGGAAGTCATCAAAGAGGCAAGCGACCCGGAACTCGGGCAATCGGCGATACGTGCGATCCAGTTGGCGGAACCGTTGCCGCCGTTTCCGCCGAACGTTTACAAACTTGAACAAGAAGTCGTGTATGTGTTTACTCTTGAAAGTGAGGAGATGGAAGGATTGTGAAGAAAACCATCGGCATGGCGTTGATTTTGTGTGTTACTCTGGCCGCTTTTTCGAGTTTCGCGCAGGCGGTCCGGATTGATTCGTCGGGCGTAGGCGACAAGCGGTTTCTGATCGCCGTTCCCGATTTTGCGGTGGCGCCGGGGCTCGAGGCGCTGGGCAGCGAGATGGCGCAGGTGGTGGCGTACGATCTCGAGTTCACGGGCCTGTTCAGAATTTTGCCGCGGGCGAGCTACCCCGCGGCGTTCACCGGCTACACGTCCGACGTGAGCCGGCTCGACTTCGAGATGTGGCGGCCGGCGAAGATAGCCTACCTGGCGTATGCCTACGTCTATAAGGAGGGCGAGAACGTCATCGCCCAGTGCCGGTTGTACGACGCCGAGACCGGCAACCCCGCGTTGGGCCAGCAGTTCACGGCGCGGGCGGACCTTTCGCGGCTGGTGGCACACCGGTTTTCGGAGGAGATCGTGCGGAGCGTCGACGGCGTACCCGGTATCGCCTCGTCGATGATCTGTTTCAGCGCCAAGACGGGCAACATCAAGGAACTTTTCGTGTCGGATTACGATGGGTACAATGCCAGGCAGGTGACGAAACACAACTCGATTTCGATCAAACCGAAGATGTCGCCGGACGGCTCCAAGATCGCCTATCTTTCGTATAAAGACCGTTACCCGTTTCTTTATATTCTGGATTTAGGCACGGGCAAGAGCACGGCGTTGTCGAAAAATGTCGGGCTCAATTCGGCGCCGTCGTGGTCGCCCGACGGGCGGAGGCTGGCGCTGACGTTGAGCAAGGACGGCAACACGGAAATCTACATCAAGAACAGCGACGGGTCGGGCGAACAGCGGCTCACGCGGGACCGGGCCGGCGACACGTCGCCGTCGTTCAGCCCGGACGGCTCGCAGATCGTGTTTGTCAGCGACCGTGCGGGCAGCCCGCAGATTTACATCATGAGCGCCGACGGCAGCAACGTGCGGCGCGTGTCGTACCAGGGCGGGCGGGCGTATGACCCGGTGTGGTCGCCGGACGGCAAGAAGATTGCCTGTTGCGTGGAAAGCGGCGGGATGCAGATTTTCCTGTTGGATGTGGCCAGCGGCCAGTCGGTCCAGGCGACCAACACGCCGGGCTCGAACGAGTCGCCGAGCTGGTCTGCGGATTCGCGCCATGTCATCTACTATTCGACGCGCAACCACGGTTTGTGGGCCGTCAACGCCAACTACCCCTACGAACAGCACCCGATCAATGCCGGCGGGATGCGGTGCGAAGGCCCGTCGTGGGGGCCGCGGCGGCAGTAAAAGAAAACAAGGGACATAAGCGACATAAGGGACAAAAAAAGCCTTCCGACGGCGCTTTTGCCGATATGGCGGTCTGCGCAACTGAACAGGGCGTCCTTAGGTCCCTTAAGTCCTTTATGTCCTTTTCTCACTACCACAAGACTTTTTCACCAGTCTCGGCAGTTTGAAAACCGTGCCTGTCCCCGCTTTTCGCGGCCGCAGCGTTAAAGAGGCGAACCATGGGTGAAAAACTAGTTGTACAGAACCGGCGCGCGCACCACGACTATTTCATCCTCGAGAAGATCGAGGCCGGCATCGAACTGCGCGGCACCGAGGTCAAATCGCTGCGCGCGGGCGGGATGACGCTCAAGGACAGCTACGCCGAGGTCCGCGACGGCGAGATGTACCTGGTGGGCTCGCACATCAGCCCCTACGAGAAGGGCAACATCTATAACCATGACCCTGAACGCAACCGGCGCCTGTTGCTGCACAAGCGCGAGATCGTCAAGCTGGGGGCCAAGGTGGCCGAGAAAGGCCTCACGCTGGTGCCGTTGCGGGTCTATTTCAAAGAGGGGCGCGCCAAAGTCGAGCTGGGCTTATGCCGGGGCAAGCACACCGTCGACAAACGCGACACCATCCGCGAGCGCGAAGTGTTGCGCGAAGCCGACCGGGCCATGCGCGATATCCGGAAAGGATGATGATTTCGTTGGGACGCGCGCCGAAGTTTGTCGTGATACTGACCAGACCTGACGCCACGTCTTGGTTTGCCTGTTCGCCGGTGAGATACGTCCAGAACTCGTCCTGGCCTCGAAGGAAAACGTTGAACCAGGAGATCATGTAGCGGGCGCTGACACTCTTTGCACGGTTGTCATTAGTTGGTTGCCCGCCAAAGATCAGGTCGTGAATATCCTGAAATAGACTTGCATAATCGTCCACAAAACTGGCGTGGTCCGCCTTATAAACCAGCACTTCCTCGGCCGGACATGACGCGTATCGGAAAAACTCATGGTAGTTTTCGCTTCGCGGATTAAGAAGGCCTGAGAATTCGGCGCCCAGAATACACGTGGGGACTTTGACCTGGGGCATCAACTCGGGCGTGAATGAACGAAACAAACGGGTCGGCGGCAGAATCTCAGCGCACCCGTCAACCGGGTCGATGGCGACGACCGCGCCGACCGAAGGTTCGTTGAGAGCGGCCGCAAGGGCGTACTTGCCCCCGATCGAGTGGCCTGCCACGCCCAAACGTTCCGTGTCCAACATGCCCGCCAGGACGCCTCCTTGATCGTTCTGCCGGCGCAGCCATTGAATCAGCCTTAACGTGTCTTCTTCCGCTTGATCATCAAACAGCCAGAAAAAACGGGCGATGAGCACCACATAACCCCAGCTTGCCGCTTGCTCGCCATAGGACCGGTAGGACAACGGCGGCTCGAGGTATCCGGGGATAAACACGATGACCGGACAGGGCGCGGCGGCGGGATCGATTGTGGACCCGTCGGTGCTCGGATAATAAAGGACGCCATCGGGCAGGGTTTTCTCCCCGGGGAAATCCCAAAGCGCCTTTGAAGAGACCGAATGGCCGCCATAGAATCCAGGCGTGACGGACGGCGTACAGCCTTGAAGCAGAAGAAGAAAAGGTACAGAACCCCACGCCAGGAAAATGGAGAAGCGATAGTTCATTCTACAGAGGCTCCTGCCCGTGCTTCCGCACAATTGTAGGCAGACCTTTTAGGGTCGTCAATTTTACAGCAAGCCGTGCGCGACATCCGGAAAGGCTAAAGACAGGATAACGGAATTTACAGGATAATGATCTTAATCTTGTTAATCCCGTTATCCTGTCGAAAAAAAACCCCTCGGATCTTTCGACCCGAGGGGTTTGAAGTCTTTAAGCCGGCGACGACCTACTCTCCCATCCAGTTGCCCGGACAGTACCATGGGCGCTGGTGGGCTTAACTACCGTGTTCGGAATGGGAACGGGTGTGGCCCCACCGCCATAGCCACCGGCAAAATTAAAATGTCTGACAGGGACGGCCCGGAGGCCGTCCCGCCAAAGCCCCGAGGGGCTTTGACGTTGAACGCAAGGGCGTACTTAGTACACCGCGATATTGAATCAAGCGTGCTTGGTCTTCAAACAGATGTCTCGAATTCTCATTCGAGCTGCCTGAAGGTTTTTGAATCAAAAGGCCAAGCCTCACGAGCGATTAGTACTGGTCAGCTTAACGTGTCGCCACGCTTACACCTCCAGCCTATATACCTGGTGGTCTTCCAGGGCTCTTCAGGGACCTCGAGGGTCCTGGGAAATCTTATCTTTGGGTGGGCTTCGTGCTTAGATGCTTTCAGCGCTTATCCCTTCCGGACATAGCTACCCGGCGATGCCACTGGCGTGACAACCGGAACACCATAGGTCCGTCCACCCCGGTCCTCTCGTACTAGGGGCGGCTCCCTTCAAATTTCCTGCGCCCGCGATGGATAGGGACCGAACTGTCTCGCGACGTTCTAAACCCAGCTCGCGTGCCACTTTAATCGGCGAACAGACGAACCCTTGGGACCTGCTTCAGCCCCAGGATGTGACGAGCCGACATCGAGGTGCCAAACCTCCCCGTCGATGTGAACTCTTGGGGGAGATCAGCCTGTTATCCCCGGGGTACCTTTTATCCGTTGAGCAACGACCCTTCCATACGGTATCGCTGGATCACTAAGCCCTGCTTTCGCACCTGTTCGACTTGTTGGTCTCGCAGTTAAGCTCCCTTATGCCTTTGCACTCTGCGCATGATTTCCAAACATGCTGAGGGAACCTTGGGGCGCCTCAGTTACTCTTTGTGAGGCGACCGCCCCAGTCAAACTACCCACCAGACACTGTTCCCCGCCCGGATTCACGGGACGGGGTTAGAGTTCCGCTTTAATAAGGGTGGTATTCCAAGGTTGGCTCCACCGAGGCTGGCGCCCCAGCTTCAACGCCTCCCACCTATCCTATACATACTAAAACAAAATCCAATATCAAGTTGTAGTAAAGGTCCACGGGGTCTTTCTGTCCTATCGCGGGTAACCCGCATCTTCACGGGTATTACAACTTCACCGGGCCCCTCCTCGAGACAATGCTCAGATCGTTACGCCATTCGTGCAGGTCGGAACTTACCCGACAAGGAATTTCGCTACCTTAGGACCGTTATAGTTACGGCCGCCATTAACCAGGGCTTCGGTTCAAGGCTTCGCATTGCTGCTAACCTCTCCCGTTAACCTTCCGGCATTGGGCAGGCGTCAGTCCCTATACGTCGCCTTCACGGCTTAGCAGAGACCTGTGTTTTTAGTAAACAGTCGCCTGAGCCTTTTCACTGCGACTCCGGCCGGCTTACAGGGCAAGCCTTTCACCGGCCAAAGCACCCCTTCTTCCGAAGTTACGGGGCTAATTGGTCGAGTTCCTTAAGGAGAGTTCTCCCGAGCGCCTTAGAATATTCTTCTCATCCACCTGTGTCGGTTTACGGTACGGACACCGGCAATCTCACTAGAGGTTTTTCTTGGCAGTGTGGAATTGGGCAATCCGCTTCACCCGAAGGATCCACGTCCCTTAACGCCTCGGAGTATATGCAGCCCGGATTTGCCTGGGCTGCCTCCTGCACGCTTAGACCGCCATCCGATAGACGGCTGCCCTATCCTCCTGCGTCACCCCATCGCTCAAACGATTACGCGGTGGTACAGGAATCTTTGTGCCTGTTTCCCATCACCTACGCCTTTCGGCCTCGGCTTAGGCTCCGACTAACCCCGTCCGGATTAACCTTGTACGGGAACCCTTGGATTTTCGGCGAACAGGTTTTTCACCTGTTTTTTCGTTACTGATGCCAGCATGATCGCTTCCATACAGTCCACATGTCCTCACGGTCATGCTTCGACCCGGTATGGAATGCTCCCCTACCGCTCCGCGCGTAAGCGCGAAGCCCGTAGCTTCGGTATTGAGCTTAGCCCCGTTACGTTTTCGGCGCATAATCACTCGACCAGTGAGCTGTTACGCACTCTTTGAATGAATGGCTGCTTCTAAGCCAACATCCTGGTTGTCTTTGCGACTACACATCCTTTGCCACTTAGCTCAATTTAGGGACCTTAGCTGACGGTCTGGGCTGTTTCCCTTTCGACTACGAAGCTTATCCCCCGCAGTCTGACTGCCGTAGTTCCACCAACGGTATTCGGAGTTTGATTGGGTTCGGTAGTCTGGTGAGACCCCTAGCCCATTCAGTGCTCTACCCCCGTTGGCTACCGTACGACGCTAGTCCTAAAACTATTTCGGGGAGAACCAGCTATTTCCAAGTTTGATTGGCCTTTCACCCCTATCCACAGCTCATCCAAAGCATTTTCAACTGCCACTGGTTCGGGCCTTCATTCCCTTTTACGGGAACTTCACCCTGGCCATGGATAGATCACCTGGTTTCGGGTCTACTCCGTGCAACTGTACGCCCTGTTCAGACTCGCTTTCGCTACGGCTCTGGATCAGAAACCCTTCGCCTTGCTACACAGAAGTAACTCGCTGGCTCATTATGCAATAGGCACGCTGTCAGACGGTCCGCTTGCGCGGACACCGTCCTTCAACTGATTGTAGGCATGCGGTTTCAGGTACTATTTCACTCCCCTCTCGGGGTGCTTTTCACCACTTCCCTCACGGTACTCGTTCGCTATCGGTCACCGAGTAGTATTTAGCCTTGGGAGATGGGCCTCCCGGATTCGCACGGGGTTTCACGTGACCCGCACTACTTGGGAACGTATCAAGGAGGACTGACCACCTTTCGCTTACCGGACTATCACCGTCTATGGTCACGCTTATCCAGCGTGGTTCGGCTAGGTGTCAGTTTTGTAACCTCCCCAGGGAACCCTACTTCCCTGAAGACACGCCCCTCGACCCCGCAAGCACAACGGATAGGGCCTGTCACGTACTTGCGGTTTGGGCTTATCCGCGTTCGCTCGCCGCTACTGACGGAATCGAGATTTTCTTTCTCTTCCTCGAGGTACTGAGATGTTTCAGTTCTCTCGGTTAGCCTCCCGCGCCTATTTTATTGAGCGCGGGATCGCCTGGATTTGCCAGGCGGGGTTTCCCCATTCGGACATCCACGGGTAGCTTGCTTCCAGCAAACCGTGGCTTATCGCAGGTAGCTACGTCCTTCATCGCCTCTCGGTGCCAAGGCATCCGCCGCACGCCCTTACTAGCTTGGCTCAAAAACCCATTTTGGTTTGTCAGTCTGACACGGCGGTTCTTACCGCCGCCAGATGAGCACAAATATCAAGACGCTTGTTGTTTATCTTGATGCCTATGTTACCCTTGCATTCAACTGTCAAAGAACTTTGGAAACCTCCCGGTCTCCGCGCACCCAGGCTGCTTTGCCTAAATGGGCGCGCAAACCTCCGCGCGTTCAAGCGCGCAAACTTCCGCGCGTTCAAGCGCGCAAACTTTTCGCGTTCGCAAACTTCTTGCGTCCGTGGCGGTCTCGGTGTTGGTGGAGATGAACGGGATCGAACCGTCGACCTCAGGCTTGCAAAGCCCGCGCTCTCCCAACTGAGCTACATCCCCTCGGGGGCGGCCACACGGGCTCACCCGATGTTCGGGAAGGTACTCATGGTGGGCCCGAGTAGAATCGAACTACCGACCTCACGCTTATCAGGCGTGCGCTCTAACCAACTGAGCTACGGGCCCACGCCTTGCGGGTTGGTAGACCAGACGCCCTTTGAACGCTGAATACAGTGTATGCCCGACGCGCTCCCTGCGATCGACCTTGCAGTTCAGAGAACTGCCAGATACTCCTTAGAAAGGAGGTGATCCAGCCGCACGTTCCCGTACGGCTACCTTGTTACGACTTCATCCCCCTTACCAAGCACACCTTCGGCGCCTCCCTCCTTTGCAGGTTGGGCCAGCGACTTCGGGTGCACCCGACTCGGGTCATGTGACGGGCGGTGTGTACAAGGCCCGGGAACGTATTCACCGCGCCGTAGCTGATGCGCGATTACTAGCGATTCCGACTTCATGGAGTCGAGTTGCAGACTCCAATCCGAACTGAGACCGGCTTTTTGGGATTAGCTCCACCTCGCGGTATTGCAACCCTTTGTACCGGCCATTGTAGCACGTGTGTAGCCCCAGGCGTAAGGGCCGTGATGACTTGACGTCATCCCCACCTTCCTCCGGCTTATCACCGGCAGTCTCCCTAGAGTGCCCAACTGAATGCTGGTAACTAGGAACAGGGGTTGCGCTCGTTGCGGGACTTAACCCAACATCTCACGACACGAGCTGACGACAGCCATGCAACACCTGTCTCCGCGTCCCCGAAGGGAAGACTTGCTTTCACAAGCTGTCGCGGGATGTCAAGCCTGGGTAAGGTTCTTCGCGTTGCCTCGAATTAAACCACATGCTCCACCGCTTGTGCGGGCCCCCGTCAATTCCTTTGAGTTTCAGTCTTGCGACCGTACTCCCCAGGCGGTGCACTTAATGCGTTAGCTGCGGCACGGAAGGGGTCGATACCTCCCACACCTAGTGCACAACGTTTACGGCATGGACTACCGGGGTATCTAATCCCGTTTGCTACCCATGCTTTCGAGCCTCAGCGTCAGTATCGTGCCAGAAAGCCGCTTTCGCCACCGGTGTTCCTCCAGATATCTACGCATTTCACCGCTACACCTGGAATTCCGCTTTCCTCTCACGAACTCGAGCTCGGTAGTATCCAAAGCCCTTCCGAGGTTAAGCCCCGGGCTTTCACTTTAGACTTGCCGGACCGCCTGCGCTCCCTTTACGCCCAGTCATTCCGAACAACGCTCGCAACCTCCGTATTACCGCGGCTGCTGGCACGGAGTTAGCCGTTGCTTATTCCTGAGGTACCGTCAAGCCGGGGCCATTTCCTGCCCCGGATATTCTTCCCTCAGAAAAGAGTTTTACGACCCGAAGGCCTTCATCACTCACGCGGCATGGCTGGATCAGGCTTTCGCCCATTGTCCAATATTCCCTACTGCTGCCACCCGTAGGTGTCTGGACCGTGTCTCAGTTCCAGTGTGGCCGATCAACCTCTCAGCTCGGCTACCCATCATCGCCTTGGTGGGCTATTATCCCGCCAACTAGCTAATGGGGGGCGGACTCATCTCTTGGCGGGGCCTTGCAGCCCCTTTCTTTGCAGATGCCATAGCATCCGCAACCACATGCGGTATTAGCGGCCGTTTCCAGCCGTTATCCCCCACCAAAAGGCAGATTATCCACCTGTTACTCACCCGTTCGCCGCTTTATGCACCCCCGAAGGGGTCTTAATCGCGCGACTTGCATGTATGAAGCCTGCCGCCAGCGTTCGTTCTGAGCCAGGATCAAACTCTCCGATAAAAATCGACAACGAACTCCCCTTTCGGGGCGCCCGTTTTGAGCTTGATTCCCTTGTCATAATTGTCAAGGAATCTTCTTGTAAATTGGGGTTCGGAATCGCGCGGGTGCGTAACTTATGAAGTTACGTCGCACGACTCCAACCATCACAAGGAGTCGTTTCATGACATACACTGTATTCAATTTTCAAAGAGCGCTGGTTCAGGAGTTCGACCCTCCCAACCACTTTCTCAACTGTTGACCGCCAGAGACAGAAAATGCCCACCGCCGCTCAAATCGCCTCGGCGTTGGCTAACTTACCCATCGCTGGCGCCGGGGTTCTGTCGGGAACCCCCATGGAGCTCCTAGCTCCATCCAAAAGAGTATTTTAACACGCTTCCGGATACGTGTCAACCCCAATTCCGGGCGTCGCCCGCCTCCCGTTTATGGGAGCTGGAACCGCCGGTTTTGGAGCCAAAACGCTTCAATTCTCGTCCGCCAGAGACACACTCAAACACACGCCCTCTCACTTCGTCGGCGTTACGCCGCCCGCGGGATTGGGTGCGGGATGGTGAGTCTCTTGACCGATTAATATATTATAACATGGACGGATCGCGCTGTCAACTCACCCCGTCATTCCACAATCCGCACGTAAGAAATTGTCCGGGCGGCGTGTCAACCAGATTGTGCAAAAACCACGTCATTTCTCGGCGGTTTCCGCGCGAGGGTCCCATCAAGGCACTCATGCCATCATTTTCACCGCTGGCATCACAAAAGATCCCCGTCGTTTATGGTCGCGGTAGGGACACGGGTTGCCCCGTGCCCCCCGCACGGATCCCGGCGTGCGGCACTACCGCACCGGGCTCTTGCCTTGGGTTCTGACGCAAGGTCGCGCCCTGCGTATCCGGTCCAGCG
>Ga0315285_10001243_pt1 | contig 26648 bp, 25 predicted proteins | sample YL17G09_36_MG_FD_203698 | JGI IMG/M metagenome (GOLD analysis project Ga0315285, IMG submission 203698) | Sediment microbial communities from Yellowstone Lake, YNP, Wyoming, USA - YL17G09_36 | ecosystem: Environmental > Aquatic > Freshwater > Lake > Sediment | place: USA: Wyoming | collected... | reverse complement strand
CAAAGTACCCATCTTTGGGGATATACTCCAAGATACCAGGGCTACAAACGAATATGTCAGCCGCCTCGCCCGCAATCTGACGGTCTGCACCTGGGTTAAATATTACAGTCAAATCGGACTTGCCATCCTGGTGAGCCGCTATAAGTGCATCAATTTCCAGTGGAGATACGATGCTGGCAGAAAACGCTACAAGTAGTGTGTCTGTTTTGTCACCGGCAGCATGACGAATACATCCCGCACTGCCCACAGGTAATTCCCCATCGAGCAATCTTACTTTCAAGTGATTATTGTTCCTAAGGTGTTGCCGCAGCAAGGAGCTATCACCGCTAAAACAGACCGTTGCCTTTTCTATACCCTGCCGCCGCAAATGAGCTAACAGACATTCCAAAGCTGGCTTTCCTGCTACCGGCCATAAGGCCGTCGGCAGGCGCGTGGCTAGCGGACACCGCCCGAAATCGTAGCTTCCGGCCAGAATGACAACTTTAATGTTTGGTCTATTGACGGGTTGCTTATGCATTGGTTAGGCTTCGTATTTGCACGTGTATCTACCTGCTCTGGCAATTTGAGCTGGCACGGCTTATTAACGACACCGAATTGTCAGTGCAAGTTTAACTTGCCTGTTGAACATGTTCGGCGAGCTTCCTCAAACGCTCCTCTCTGGCTAACAGGCCCGGTCTCGGCTCGAGGCCGACCATATCTAAGATCGCTCGCCATCGGTACGCCCAGTCATGGCGTAGAAGAGATTGGACGATGTTGTTCTTTCGAATTCTTGCCAGCCGTTCTGGCTGCGAATCCAGATCGGCCAGGACTTCGGCGATATTTGCCGTATCGTAAGGTACTCGGATGACCGCATCAGGCCAGTCAAACTGCTTTCTGAAGGCCTCATTGTCTGGTTTTTCCCCGATCATGATTGTGCCGGCGGCTGCCCCTTCGTAGAAACGATAGCCCGTTTCACTTTGCCCATGGGTCTCGCATTTCTGGTCCACCTTGGCAGGATACGCCAGAAAGTAACGGCTCCTTTTCGCAATGCTCGCGACTAGATTACGGTGTTGCTTGGGATAGAAGGTGCACATGTTAGGGATCGTGTCATAGATGTAGAAAATCTTCCCCTGGTCAGCCATTTTCAGGAGGGCTTCATGCGTCACTAGTGACTTGCGTCCAAGATTATGCACATCTACACAGCGGGTTGGCGGATTCGGATATGGGCAGAAGGTAATCGCATCGACTCCAGGCGGCATATAAGTACAAGTGCCATCGACTACCTTTTCGACTAGTGGGACAGTAGCCGTGAAGTTTAACACGACATAGTCGAATTGTGACAACAGCTTTGAATGGCCTTTGAACTTGGCCAATTCTCCAGCCCACAACTCTGCAAGGCAGCATATCGATGTTTGGCAGCACTTTTTCCAGCCTTTAAGCGCGTTTAGCGATAGCAAGTCACTTGGGAACTGGCACATCGCGACGAAGAGTTCGTAGTTCCTATCGAGCCGGAGCTCTCTGACGCCTGGATTGAGCGAAGCAATGAAAATATGTCGCGCAAGTCGATTTGCAATCTTCTGGCAGACTGGAAACGAGCGGTTAGACTCAGGTACTAGTACCTCAACATCGTCGATCTCACAGATTACATCTTCGAACTCATACATGGGGCATCTGGAAACGAGTCTGTGAAGATGGCGTTGGGAAAATATGCATATGCGTGGAGCGGTAGTTACACCTGAATTGATGTCTTGAGCTTTCCCCATTCAGATTTTCCCGCTAAGTTATTGAGGTCTCAAGAACCCTGAGTCGCGCTGGGCGGCTGCTTACGAAACACCATTGAGTGGTGAATAAACCACGGCGAGACTTCGCATTTTTCCCATTCTGTGCGAAATTGAGCTGAGATATCTTCATCGTATTTGAAGCCTTTGTCTGCACAGCTTTCTGGCAGGTGCTCCGCAACTTCGGTACTCACAACAACATCGGCCTTGGCACCTTCAGCAAGTACATCCTGCTGAATATTAAATCTCCTGACATCTAAACCATTTTGACGACAGACGTTCACGGCTGCAGATGAATACTCGAGTCCGCAGCAAACAACTCCTCGCTTTTTTTGCGCCAAAAAAGCAAAAGCCCGATCCCACAACCAACGTCAACAACGGATTCAGGCGAAAAAACTTTCAGAATACTTTCACCAATCACTTCAAAAGATTTTTCCAAACGCCGGTCTAAAATATCGGTGTAGTATTTTTCATCATATATCTCGTCAAACTCTGCTGATTTTTCGAACTTGCGGATAACGTAGGCCTTTACCATCTTTAACGGTTTGGGTGCATATCTGTAAATCAGCCGGCGCACAGTATTCGGCAGTACTTTTTTGTAAGTTGTCTTTACGATTGAATAAAATGACATTGAATCTATCTTTCCTTACTCTGCACCTTCTTCAAGAGGCTTTATAAGCATGCTTCTCTTAAATTCTTCACGGTCTAAAAAAGGAAACATATCTTCGAGTGGCTTTGATACCATAGTGCCATTCGGTCTCTTCTGTGAGGTTACCCGGGGCATAATTAGTTGGTCTCTTGGGGCCATTATTTCACATATAACCGGACCATTATACCTTAGAGCTTCATCTAAGACCTGATTCAGTTTAGCGTTATTGGTCGCGCGCAGAAACCGAATTCCGTACGCTCTTGCAATTTTCCTACAGTCTGGAAAAGACACACCAGATGCAGGCCCTTCGCCGAGAAAGCGACCGAAGTAGGTTCCTTGACTAATTCTTATGGTAAGATACCCTTCGTTATTAAGTACGAAAATCTTCAGAGGCAATTCGTAATGGACGACTGATTGTAATTCTTGTATATTTTGTTGAAAAGAACCGTCGCCTGTAACGCACATTACCCTTCTATTGTCAAGCCCTACGCTGACGCCAATGCTAGCTGGTAGACTGTAGCCCATGGTTGCAAAGCCACCAGATGTTATATATCTGACCCCCTTCTTAATCTTGATACATTGGCAACCGGCAAAAAATGTTGAACCAGCGTCTGTCACTACAACATCACCGGATTTAAGTTTGTTAGACAATCTATCGAAAAAGTAGTAAATATTGATCTTATTTCGCAATCTTTCATATTCAGGCAGGCATACAGGATATTTCTTCCGCCAGGAGACACATGTTTTGAGCCACCTTCTGTAACCTGCATTCTTTCTATTTAATAAAAAAGATAGCTTTTGTATAAATGTCTTCGCATCATCTTCAATAAGGAGATCAATCCTTATGGTCTTCTTTTTATGCGAGGAACTATCAATATCAACAACAACTATTTTAGCTTCTCTTGCAAATGTATCGTACTCCCAGCCTGTTTCAGCAACGGGAAGGCTGCTGCCGATCACAATTAGGAGGTCTGAATTTTGTACTGCGAAATTACCAGCTCTATCCCCCAGTATGCCGATTCGGCCCACATAACACGGATGGTTACTATTGATTATATCTATCCCAAGGAAGGTAGTAACGATAGGGATTTCATGTTTCATAGCAAAATCTAAGAGACGATCAATTGCTCCTGATATCCTGACACCCTGACCGGCCAAAATTACCGGTCTGGATGCTGATTCAATGTACTGAACAACCTTTCTTATGCGCGCATCGGACATTTGCTGTGTTTTCTTAGGCGGCTTAAACCCTTTTAGAGATTTAGGGTCAATTAAAGCACCTTGGACATCCAGCGGGATATCCAACCAAACAGGACCAGGTCTCCCTTCTTTCGCCCGGTATATAGCCTTCTCCAGATGGTACCTAATATCCTCAGGATTCTCTACAAAAGCCGAGTACTTGGTGATAGGACCAATTATTGGGAGAATATTAAATTCTTGGACGCCAATCTGCCTGAGTCCCGGTATATTCGCTTTGTATACGGTCTCTTTTCTTTTAGCTTGGCCAGAAACAAACAGACACGGCACGGAGTCCAACCATGCTCCCGCAAGGCCCGTTAAAGCATTGGTAGTCCCGGGGCCACTGGTAACATATCCTACACCGAAATTGCCTGTAGCCCGTGAGTAGGCCTCTATTGCCATGGATACTGCTTGCTCATGATGAAGACAAATGACCTTTAAGCCCTTATTGCAAGCAAGGCCGTCGGTAAGATGCATCATCCCCGAGCCAGAAAGCATGAAGACATGCCTAACCCCATAGTCATATATGAATTCGGCCAAAAAATCCGCCACACGTATGGCCATGTGTATTCCCTGCTAATTTCTGCTTTTTCCAAGTCCTTGTGTTTATTACTTTCAGGGTCTCTCTTAATATCTTTGATATTGGCAAGGGACAATCTTGCTTCGTCTTTCCATTTACTCCAAAAGCAATCTGTGGCGAAAAGCAGCCGGGTTTTCCGAAAATACAATTACCAGGTCTCAAGGCGCCATTCGTACTCTTTTCTTATTTGAGATCGTTGGCTTGCCGCCCTGGTACTTAAGTGCTTTGCTCATTCTTTCGATAGCTTCTGCAATTTCTTCTTTTTTTGAGGAAGCATATGAAAATCTGACATAATCCCCATAATTGTCCCCAAATATGGTCCCAGGAGAACAAGCTACCCCAGCTTGTTCGAGCATGTACTCGAAGAACTGCCTATCTGTAAACCCGGTCTCGCGAATATTAGGGAATGCGTAAAAAGCACCTTTTGGTTTTACGCAGCGAATCCCAGGCAGGCTATTTAATCCTTCGACAATAAGATCTCTTCTTTCTCTAAATTCATTCATCATATCGGCAATCGGTTTCTGGTCTCCTTTTAGGGCTTCGACTCCGCCTCTCTGAATAAAAGGAGAAACACAGCTAACGCTTGTTTCAAGCAATAGAGACATCTTAGCGATAAGTTCTGGAGGGCCTATTGCAACTCCCAGCCTAAATCCCGGCATGGCGTAGGACTTGCTAAATCCGTTTGCAACAATTGCCCTCTCTTGGCATTTGTCATATTTGCTTGGAGAGCTAAAACGGGTATGCGCATCGTGGTAAATCATTCTGGCATAAACTTCATCGCTTAACAAATAAAGGTCGTATTTCTCGGCAATATCGTACATTTTTTTCATTTCATCTTCTTGCATAACGGAGCCGGTGGGATTATGTGGCGAATTCATAATAATCAAGCGAGTTTTTTCTGTGATGGCAGCTTCTACATCTTTCGGATCGAGTCTAAATTCGTTTTCTTCTTTAAGAGAGACTTTAACAGCTTTTGCACCTAAAAAGTTTACGGCGGAAATGTAGGTCGGAAAACAAGGCTCTGGGACGATTACCTCTTCACCCTTACCAGGGTTTACGGTGCATCCGATAGCATAGAAAATACCAGAATTTGCTCCGGGACAAACGAGAATCTGGTCCAAACTGGGTCTAAACTTTCGCGAGTTTTCAGTGGCATTAGCAACTGCGATTCGGAATTCTTCCAGGCCCATGGGATTCGTATAATGCGTTTCTCCTCTGGCTAAAGAAGTGCAAACGGCTTCTCTGACATTAAGAGGCGCATCAAAATCGGGGTCCCCTAACTCGAAGTGAAGGATTTTTCTTCCCTGCTGTTCGAGTTCATTTGCCTTAACGAGTATGTGAAACATGGGCTGGCCCTTTAATTTTTTTGCAGACTGCGATATGCCTTTCATATGGGGTCTCCCGCCTCCATTTGCTATAGTTAAGCTTACGAAACTAACCGCCTCACTCCGAATACAAGCATTATTTTTCTTCGAGCAAAGGCTCAAAAGACCTGTTTGTCGAGACCTTCTTTTTGATTACCCAGACCTACCCCATCGTATCTTATGTAGGCGCCTTTGTTCAGCATCCTACGGCCGTCAATGATTAAAGGCTGTGATCCTAGTTCGTTTATCACAGTATGTAAGTTGCGGAACTCCTTCCATCGTGTAATCAATATTATTGCATCAACATTAACCACAGCTTCTCTTAGGCTTTCGGTATATTTGATATTAGTTGTGCCAAATATTTTTCTGGCATTTTCTTTTGCGGCTGGATCGTATGCTTTAATATGCACCCCTTCCTGGAGCAATGATTCAATGACGGGAATTGCTGGAGACTCTCTCATATCATCTGTATCGGGTTTAAAAGCTAATCCTAATACCGCAACCTTTAGATTCTTGGTAGATCCATTGTATTTGTGGAGTAATTGTATCAGCTTTTCGGGTTGTTTGCGGTTTACCTGTATAACAGATCTCAGCAGTTTGCAGTACTCTCCCTTCTGTCGGGCATAACAAACAAGTGCTGCTACGTCTTTTGGCAGGCAACTGCCGCCAAAACCACAACCTGCTTCCAAATAACTCAAAATGCCGGGCTTAGCTCTACTCCCGTCGGCCAGAATCGGATTGAGACGCTTGTCTAGATGCACTCCGGCCATTACTTCTTTTATGTCAACGTTTTGTGTTAGAGCACAGATATTTGCAATCTCATTTGAAAAACTTATTAATGTTGCCAATAGGCTATTTGAGGCATACTTAATTAGCTCAGCAGTTTTATTGTTTGTTATTAATATATCAACTCCTTCGAAGGCTTTGTACAAGTCGAGCATCTTATCGATTGTTTTTCTATCTATCCCACCAATTACTATGCGGTCTGGATGCATAAAATCGCTTACGGCGCATCCCTCTCTCAAAAACTCTGGGTTCATTCCAACACCAAAGTCCACGCCTGCCTTTTTCCCAGAATATTCTTCAAGAATTGGCAATACTACTTCATCTGTTGTTCCAGGTGGCACTGTGCTCTTGACAACGACTACGTGATATGCCTTTCGCTCTTTCAAGGCGCTGCCGCACTCTTTTACGGCGTCTCTCAAGAAATCAAGCTCAACCTTGCCGTTAACAACCGGTGTACAAACAGCAACCATCGAAATGTCACTCTCTGCTACTGCTCTCTTAAGATTAGAGGAGGCAACAAAATGGTTATTACTTATGTTCTTCTTTAGCAAGTCTTCCAGGCCATTTTCAAGAACCGGAGGAATGCAATTATTTATTTTTTTGACCTTCTCCGCGTCTGTATCAATGCAGGTCACGTGAAACCCTTTTTCTGCCAAGCATACCCCGGCGACTAGACCTACATAGCCCGCTCCTATCACGGATACTTTCATCACTCTTCCCCTGTTAAATTCTCAGCATACCAGTACATCGTTCGTAATAATCCCTCGTCAAGGTCGACAGAGGGAGCATAACCTAATTGCATTCGCGCCTTAGTTATGTCAGGACAGCGGCGATTTGGACTGTCCGTTAGATACTCCTTATCGTCGCTTTCTTTATACACTATTTTCCCGGAATACCCAAAATATCTTCTAGCGAGATCTACCATTCGCTCAGCGAGTTCCTTCACCAATACTTCCGGTTCTGCCACGCCAATGTTATATGCTTCACCTGGCCAACCATTTATTAGAACTTTGTAGTACCCAATAATAGCATCAACTACATAACAGAAAGTTCTCGTTGGGGTGCCATCAGAAAACATTACAATATCTTCTCTCGAAAATATGTTTTTCGCAAAATCAGGTATGACTCTTCTATCGGTGATCTTTTGGCCGGGCCCATAATTATTGAACGGCCGAGCTATCTTAATAGGGAGAGAGTACTGTCTGCAAAAGTTAACGCAAAGGGTCTCTCCATATCTCTTTGATTCGTCATAACAGGCTCGTGGACCGGTACACGAAACATTTCCGCGATAGGTTTCAGGCGTCGGTATGTTATTCGGAGCTGGATCACCGTAAATCTCACTGCTGGAAAAGAATAAAAAGCCTTCTACTGGTTCAGTGTCCTCTTTTTGTCTTAGCGCATATTCAAGCAGATGGCGCAATCCTTGAACATTTGTGTCCATTGTCTCTATAGGATGGAGCCGGTAACACGTTGGCGATGCGATTGACGCGGCATGAATAATGTATGAGAACGCAACCCCAGTGTTCGGTAATGGACGTGCAATGTCATGTTCTAAGATACATACGTCGTCTCTTTGCCTAAGCGCCTCGATCCAGAGGGGAACTCCTAAAATGAAGTTATCAAAAATCCAGAGTTTAATCGGTCTTTTTTCTTTGTTGCGGTTATTCCAGTGCAATGCGGACTGGACGAGGTAGTAACCCAAGAACCCAGCCCCGCCAGTAATCAAAAGATTCTTACCGGATAGTGCAGAAAATTCTTTTTCGAGACGATCTACTATGAAATCTAAATCCTTCTTCACAACATCACATGCCTTCATAGATATCGTCATTTTTCCTGCACTGCCTTACTTACTTTGCCCATTTCTGTGCCAACCCTTGCGTCTCGCGGCTCATTCATCCGTTTTTCTTCCAGATTTCCCACGGAGCACCCTGTTCGTAGATTCCGTTCAGTTCATCAACGTCTTTTTGAGTATCCATATTTTTCCAGAAACCATTATGCAGGTAAGCGGCTAACTGGCCTTCTTCAGTTAATCTCTTTAGCGGCTCTTGTTCCAAAACACAACTCGCATCCTCAGACAAATAGTCAAAAATCCTTCTATTCAAGACCATGAAACCGCCGTTAATCAAATCCTTCATATCAGGTTTTTCATCAAATCTTGTAACTATCCCGTTTTGCAACTCGACTAAACCAAACCAGTAAACTGGATTAACCGAGGTAATTGTTGCTATTTTGCCCATTTTTTTGTGGTACTCGTAGAGCTTATGTAAATCGATGTCTGCGACCGCATCGCCGTAGGTCAGAAAGAATTCCTCATCTTCTCCTATGTATTTTTTGATTCTGGCCACTCTCGCGCCAGTCATACTTTCTAAGCCTGTATCGATAAAATATATTTTGGCTTCCAAGCGACCGTTGTTAGTTAAGATGGCTTTACGTCCATTTCTCAAGTCCAGCAGGAAATCATTAGACATTTCTTCCAAATTAAGAAAGTATTCTTTAATCATGTGTCCTTTATAGCCTAAGCATAGAATAAAATCTCTAAAACCTTGGTGACTATAAATTTTCATGATATGCCACAGAATGGGCTTTCCTCCAACCTCTACGAGTGGTTTCAGTTTAAACTCCGTTTCCAGGTCCAACCGCCTTCCTTTTCCTCCACATAATATTACAGTCTTCATGGTATCGTTTCCCTAATTTAGATTAAGACTGGTCTTGTCCAATATCCATGATTTAGTCAATGTGTTTTCTGCAAACTCTTTCCTCGGGGTTACCGCTCAGTCGTTCTTTTTCAACATCTGCGGTTCAGTATACTACTTCGCTTGCTTTGCTTCTCACCGTGCGTGCAGCCGTCCGGGCACCTTTCTGGTGCGATGTTACATTTGGCGGCCGGCTACGTTCGGTAGCTTTGTTTACCCTCCATCGAGCCAGCCAGTGCCCCAACGTCCACTTGGGAATGTTCGCGATACTGGCTGCTTTTGCCAAGTCACGTCCACACCACGACGTGGGATGCTTCCGAAAACTCGTTCCATTGACCTTAAATGCCCAGCACAAAAAGCCTTAATCGTTCAGCTTTTTGAGATCAGAGGTCGCTACGGAGGTGGATTTGCGAAATAGTCTTGCCAACATAGCTCGTAAGATCGCTTCCAGGCTCAGCTTTATGAATATTGTGTTCGTGACGAGATATCTCTTCCACATTCTCCGTGGTTCCTGGATAAGTCTGTAAAGCCATTCCAGGCCATATCGCTGGACCCAAAATGGCGCACGCTTGGTGACGCCAGCCAGAATATCGAAACTGCCCCCGACACCATGGCAGATGGGTACATTCATAAAATCTTGCCAGGTCTGGAGGAAGTATTCTTTCTTGGGTGTCTTGATTCCTACGAAGAGCATATCTGCATTGCTTTTTCTTATGTCCTCAGCGACACTTTGCTCTTCATGCTTGTCAAAGTACCCATCTCTATACCCTGCAATGCAAATGCCTGGGTAGTCTCTTTGCACAACTGCAACTACTTTCTGCAAAACCTCCGGTTTAGCACCAAGGAAGTAAACGTGGTAGTGCCGCTCGTTTGCCAGTTTCAGCAGTTCCAACATGATGTCTATTCCTGCGACTCTCTCCGGCAGTCGGATTGTGGGAAACTATGACCATAGGACACTGTAGGCTGCTAATAGCTTGGGGGCTTGATAATTCCACGCGAGTTCGTTTTCGATCCGAGCACGCCCGCGTCGCCCCATCTTCTCACGCACTTTTGGGTCATCCAACAACTGAACGATCTTTCTCGCCAGATCGATTTCATCATTTTTCTTAGCATAAAGGGATGCTTCCTCCGCCGAGAACCTCCCCTCCATCAGATCAAACTGTACGACCGGCTTCGCTAATGCCATATACTCCATAACCTTATTCATCGTTGACTTATCATTCATCTCATTCGCCACGTCTGGATTGACACATACGTCAGCAGTGTTGAGCATCTCCAGCATATCTTTGTCTACTACCCGCCCCGTAAACGTAACATACTGAGAAACACCCAACTCCGCAGCATAGGACTCCAACTTTTTCCTTTCAGTGCCATCACCTACGAGGGCAAAATGTATGTCCGTGCGTCCCATGTCAAAAACAATGTAACGTACCGCCCGCAGCAGGTAATCGATGCCTTCCTGTTCTCCCATTTTGCCAAGATAACCCACAAGGTACGTCCGTCCATGCTTTAGGGCTTCGTTTGGCCTTTGGATTCTAAATCGATCGAGATCCGGTCCACTGCGGACAACAAACACCCGCTCAGGATTCATTCCACCTCTTTCAATCGCAATGCGTTTGAAAGATTCATTAGTCGCGATGGAAATGTCAGCGATCTTAAAGCTCCATCGTTCCAAACCCCGGATTATTTTGTAAAGCAGGTCTTTCTTATTAAACTTGGCTTGGTAAAGTTCAGGACAAATATCGTGATGATCAAATACAAACTTCTTTCTGACAAATTTGAAACACAAACCGATCAGGAAAATGTTATCCGGTGGATTACATGCGTGTATCACATCAAAACCATGTGTTATGAATACTTTCCATGCAAGAACAAATTGCGAGAGTAGTGCAGCAGCGTATTCCAGTGCGTAACTGAGAGCATCATTTCCTTCGACAGGTAGATTATACCGATAAATATGGATGCCCTCCAAGAATTCATATCTTGCTTCAAAGCCTTTACCTACCGGGCATATCACAGACACCTGATATCCTGCTTTCCTCAGGGTTCTTGCTTCTTGCCAGGACCTTCTATCAAATGGAACTGGCAAATCTTCGATGATCATAAGAACTCGCTTTTGCTTACCAGCAAATTCCCTCATACCTGCCTTCGACAGTCCTTTCAGTTTTGATACGTACAAGGTCAACAACCACTTGATCAGGTCTTGTTTGCCCGATTACGTTTTCAAACTCGCTCGCGTAATTGCCTATAACAATGGTCCGCCCATGCCTCAAAGCCTCATCCAGAGTGTCAACCATAAGCGCGGAAATATGAGGAATATGTTCTACGATATAATCTCGGTTAGCACCTCCAAGTTTTGCTAGGTTTACGTTTCGGTCGTATATGCGTATGTCGTAGCCTTTGCCTATCAACCGTTCGGCCAAGTCTACAATCGGGCTCTCCCTGAGGTCATCTGTGCCAGGCTTGAAGCTCAAGCCCAGCATACTTATCTCTTTGTTGTTGTGAGACAATATCATTCGCAGGGCTCGATTGATTTGACGTTCATTACTCGGCAGTATCGAATTTAATACAGGCAGATCGAGATCAAGTGTGCGAGCCTTGTATGTTAAAGCACGGATGTCTTTAGGAAGACAGGAACCTCCAAATGCAAAACCTGGTTTCAAGTAACAAGGTGAAAGGTTGAGTCTGGTATCTTGGCAGAAAATATCCATGACTCGGCATCCATCAATGTTTAACGATTTACAAATGTTGCCGATTTCGTTCGCAAAGCAGATTTTGACTGCATGCCAAGCATTGTCAGAATACTTCACGATTTCGGCGGTTTCGAAATCCGTACGTATAATTGGCGCGTCCAAGTTGCTGTATAGACTGACAACCGCGTCACCACTTCGAGAGTCCATCTCGCCAATTACTACCTTCGGAGGGTGATAAAAGTCATATACGGCTGTTCCTTCCCGTAGGAACTCCGGGTTTGTACATACACCGAAGTCAACACCCACCTGCTTACCGGAATACCCTTCAAGTATTGGTATTACTACGTTGCGCATCGTACCTGGTAAGGCTGTACTGCGACAAACGACCACGTGGAAACACGCCTTTTCCTTTAGTGCTGTGCCGATTTGCTCGGACACGCGATAGATATGCTTCAGGTCTAAATCACCGTTCGACTGGCTTGGGGTGCCCACACAAATCAAGGATACCTCTGTTTCCATAACGCTTTGTATGGGATTGGTGGTAGCGCGGAGCCTGCCCTTGGCAATAGCTTTCTGAATAAGCTCGGTAGTTCTCGGCTCAATAATCGGTGACTTACCCTCGCGTACTAGGTTTACTTTGGTTTCATTAGGATCCACGCCAAGCACGAAATGACCATCATTCGCTAAGCAGCTTGCTGTAACCACACCAACGTATCCCAAGCCAAAAACGCTAATTTTGCTCATAAAACTCTGCCTTGTTTGAACTTGTTTTTATAAGTGTTCTTTCTGAAACACATCCTTGAATCCAACACTCACAGAGCCAGTCTCACTCTTTACAGAATGCGAATTGGCGGCCGCAGTCAGGTTTCTGTTTGTACTATTTTGCTTGAATACAAATTCTGCGTGTCGTGCTTCCAGTATGTCAAGGTGCTAGCCATATTATGGTCGTGAAATGTTGATTCCCCTTGAACTTACCTTTACATGCCAAAGTATAGTACTACAACGCTATAAAGATCGCTTGGTTGGCCATAACTTATGTAATTACAAATACTTACATGTTGGGTAGTCGGACGCCTAAACATGTGATAACCTACTGCCAGCGACCGAGCCCGTTCGGGCAGCCCGCCGCGTCGTTCGCAACCGTGTGCTGCCTGCTTGCGAACTGTCGGAACAGCCAACGTCGTAAAAAGGCCATATCTGCTGAGAACAGTCGAAAAATCGGTCCTCATAGCGTTGTAGTAATAGGCTGGTACTTTACAATTGTAAGTGCTGCTGGCCCAACCGGCTATAGGATCCTCGCTGCCGTTCAAAACTTCGCAGTTAAGATTAGCAGCCGTCTCTAATTCCACCATTTTATTGCCGTTGCTTATAGACCACCGGTTCTCTTCCAATTTCTTGATCTCACATTGACTAGCCAAGTGGAAATACTGTTCAATTTTATGGGTGCCTTCCATGGCCAAATAGTCATCAATAGTCACAATTTCCCGCCCTTTTTCGAGCTTTATTGTTCGGCGATGAGTAACAGGGTCTGGTAGCTGGACTAAGGCGGCTAAAATAACTATACGAAAAGTTCCCGCAACACGATTTCGGCCTTGTGGTCCCACGTGGCGTGCCGAACCCTCTCCCTTCTCGCGTCAATGCGCTGTGGGCAATCTTCGGCCAAGGCTTCTTTTATTCTTTCTGCGAACTCCTCTGGCGTCTTTCCTTGGTAAACTACATCAAAGTATCTTTGCAGTTCCGGAAAAGGGGTACTGACTACCGGTTTACCAAGTGCCAGGTATTCTTTAAGCTTAATAGGATTGCAAGCCTCTATCCATCGATTCTGCCTCCAGGGCATAATCGCAACATCGAAACACTTGCCATAATGTGGAACTTGCTCGTATGCCTTTTTTCCCAATAGCCAGACATTTCTTCTTTCCTGCAAACCAGTTACATCTGAAGAAGCCTCGCCAACAAATACAAACGACATTTGTGGTAGCAATTCGACCACCTTTTCTATGAAAGGTATATCGGACGTATGACTGTCAATTGCTCCAAAGAAGCCAACAATAGGATTTGGCACACCGACGATGTCCTCGGGACGGGGTGAGCTTTGCTCAGCGTCTGCAAATAATTCGTAATCAACCCCATGATCAAGATAGAAAGCTTTTCTGCACTGGCTTGTTTCCTCATCATACAATTTATGGTTTACGAATATTGTCAGGTCAGCGTTGGCTTTTAACTTCAGGTCATGCTTTCGGATCGTTTCACTATCCACGTTAGGATACTCTTCAAATCTGTCGGTCCGCTGGTAAACAAATCTGCACTTTTTCATTTTGATAGCTGTATCACAGGCTGCAGGGCACGCTACCCAAACCACAGGGTTATGTAGCCCCAATCTACGCATTATGATCGATAACTGGAATCGTAGGAGCGTTTCATTCATTACTCTTAAAAAACTGATGTGATGAACTGGTAAAGTAAAAGGACTATATACCCAAAAATTAGCAACGGGGTGCCGCAACCCCATGAATATGCTTTTTGTTTTCCGGATTAACTTTTGCGAGAAGCTTTTACCTCCAGCGGTGGCCTTTTTGAGGTTTGGCTTTTGCATCACAATAGAGTTGACATACAAAGTGGTCCCAAACCGGGCAAAGCGTTTCATCAATTGCATATCAATATGACCGCGGTTTTTATACCACCAATCCTCGCCGCCGAAACAGACAACATCGAGTTTTTCTCTGTCGTTCTCCATGCTTTCAGAAATAGGGCTTTCAATCAAACAGACTAACTACTGCCGTGGGCGGAACGCCCGTCGCACTATGCGGTAGAGGTGCTCGCTGCCAGCCACAAGGTACGCCTTCAGTCTTGAGGGCGATAGTTCAAATGGACCGGGAACTGTGATATCGACGCCTCCCATTTTCTTCTTGAATTGATACCCCCCAGGATTTTTTTCCGGGTCGATACCACAAAAGTCATAGAATCGACAACCCTTTTCCTTTGCCTTTTGAATCACTGACCACTGGACTAAATAGGATGCTCCATTCTTTAAGCCCAAATCATTTGAGGCCCCAAGGACCCACACACAGGTATCCCCAAGAAAACTCGAAACATGTCCGGCAGTCGGTAGTTGATTTTCATAAACGATACTGACAAGAAATTGTTCGTTTCCGTTCAATAAACGCTGGACTTGATAATGAAAATTGGCATCCAGATCCACGTCAAACCTTTTCCGGTTGATCAACTCTTCATAGAGCTGACAAAAAACAAGAAAAATTGAGTCATCCGTACCTGTTTCTATGACTAAATTCCTTTTTTCTGCATTGTTGAGGCAAGTGCGCCACCTTCGGTCAAATTGTTTTCGAATCATTTCAAGTGGCTGAGAGATATCGAGGACGATTGTTCGATAGTGACGTAATTGATTCGGGGTCGTGAAGCCGATATCCAAAAATGCTTGCTTTTGCTGGTCCATCGATATACTTGGCCCCAAAGGTGGCTGAATACGCAATACCAGTTTTCTTCTGCTGCAATATTCATCTACCAATGCCGATAAGACTCCCTGTAAGCGGTCAGCCTCGAACTGATCGTTGCGTCTGACCAATGGGCCGCTATTAATGTAGGCTATACCTGTTGGGAGTATCGAAATCCTTTTAACACGTACATCGGCCAATCCGATCACATCGCCCCCCTCATAGATAGCCACATGTTCACTGTGAGCACCAAGTCTGCGGGCACATGCGACACCAAAATCCCAAAGCTGCCTGTAATTGTAATCCATAAAAGCTGGAGCAAGCCTTCGCCACGCGTCACGATCGACCGGTCGGATTGTTGTTGTCATGGGATCATCTGTCCAGAATATTGGCTATACGTTGCCTTACGAAACAAAACGAACCGCCGCCAAGGATAGAGCCATGCATAAGCCCCGGAACAAGTCAAAAAAAACTCAATCTTCCATACATCCGGCGACATGGCAAAACGCCCCATCACTGTATCTTCAGACATTGGATTTGCCGGTTTGGGGTCTATGGTATAAATCCTCTTGTATCCCGCCTCTCGTGCCATCCTAAGTACCTCTTGATTATACGAACCAAAGGGCAGAGCCAAATCTTCAATTGGATTACGGAGTAACTGTTCAAGTCTACGCTTTGAATCAATCAGTTCTGTTTTCAATTGGTCAGGCCGGATTTTCGCAAGATCAGGATGAGTCAATGTATGCGAACCGATGCTGACCAGCGGATTCTTCGATACGGCCACAAGTTGTTCGGCCGTCATAGTCATTTCGGTTGACTCCGGATGCCCATACGGCAGTTCCCAGAGAGGCAAACAGCCGAGGTTATCCGCCACAGCGAAGATGGTGGCAGGTATTTGATAGTGTTCAAGAACAGGTAAAGCATTGTCCAGCAGATTGGCAAACGCGTCATCAAAGGTCACATGAATACCTCTGTGAATACCTTCACGGCATTTGCGAACAGTGCATGATGTTGAGGATTTCCATTCCGACAGTTTTTGGATCTGCCAATCGAATCTGTCTCGCATTCCTGCTGGAATTCCATGATAATACAGCACAATCAGAGAACACCTGCGTAGGCGGCCACCCACAGTCAGGGCGTACCAACACACCGCAAATACCAGATAAATCAACCGGAGCAGAATTCCTCTCTTGCCGTACACACTGACCATTGCTGTCTGATTTCTTCTGTCCGAATAATCTTTCCTCATACAATATATCGAGGATAGCGAAAAACGACACGACCAAACAGAACTATGCAAGCCGCCCGTCCAATAATGTGAAATCCCGCTTTCTCAATTCCCCTAATCGAGGGGTAGTTCCATGATGGGCAGTCAATAAAAACCCTGCGGACCCCATTGTGCTTCTTCAGGGTACCCGTAATGTGCTTCAGCATGGTTGAATAGATTCCCCGTCCTCGGAATTGAGGAAACATGAAACAACTCAAAATATTGGCGTCGTCGGTTTCGAGAGGAACAAAGTAATCTGAGCGGGTCAGCCCACTCCGAGACCAGCAAATCCCTGCTACTTCTTTGCCGCAGAAACCCATCCACAATTGAGCACCTATGCGAAACAACTGTTCAAATCCACGGATTAACGCCATGCCACGCGCCTCTGCAAGGGCTTGCAGTAGCTCTGAACCAATATCACGGAGATGAGAATACCGGAAGATCGTGATTTGAGGAATCGCCGTTGTAGTTGCGGGGACATCCATCATAAAGACCAGGCTGATTTGGACAGGAGAGAATCGGTAGGCAAGATGAACCAACCCACCAAAAAAGCCATGTTCTTTTATCACTCTGCGAAACCGTCGTGTCACCATCACGGTGTTTCTCACTTCAGATCGGCATGAAATTGAATCGTGAGGCTTCGATAGATATCAGAGGAACACTCAGAATCAAAATGAAGAAGTCCTAATCCGTCGGATTTTTTTCGACTGACAAAACGGATATAACTAGGACAAAGAGCCCATACTAACGTACACATAACGTACACCAGCTGAACCACCAGCCCCCTTCCCGAGTACGGAGAAGGCGAATGGGAGCCGGGGCAACCGAGGCCAAGCCACTTCCTAAGAATCGCTCCGTACTTCGTGGACTGTCTCCTTGGTTGCTTTGCTTGTGACGGCGTCAGCGTTCATTAGTAGTCTTCTCCAGTTGGCCAGGCAATAGAAACCGCCGATAAGATATGTTATCGCTGTCTCAAGCGACCTTTTTCGCTCGCTCTTATACAGCACGGCATGGACAAGCCAATAAGGAACTCTCAAAAGGAGAAACGATGCTGTAAGGAAGCGAGCAAACGGAAACGTCAGCTTGCTTCTGTGCAGTTTCATAAAAATCAACTCGCTTCCGTGTAGCTGTAACCTGAACTTTCTGGCCATCTGTTTTGTAGTTTGGCCTCCATAATGAATTATCTCTGCCTCTGGTGTAAACATGATTTTCCAGCCGTGCTTTCGGAATCGATAGCACCAGTCAGGATCGTCGCCGTACAGGAAGTACCGTTCGTCCATGAAGCCCACCTGTTCAATGGCCTTGTGACGCACCAATGAGAAGCAACCGCATATCGTTTCAACTTCTCTAACGTCATCAAAGTCCCACCAAGTCATGCGTTCTCTGCCGAAGAAACGGTTTCTAGGAAAGACCTGGTGTAGGTAAGTTGCTGCCAAGAACATGTTCAAGGCAGATGGATACATAAAACAATCTCTTTGAAGGGTGCGGTCAGGGTTCAGCACTCTACAGCCGACTACAGCCGTGTCCTGATGAGCATCGGCAAATTGGACGGTCTTTGCTATGGCATTGTCCAGAACGATTGTATCAGAGTTAAGAAGTAAAACGTATCTTCCCTGGGCTATTTCAATTCCCTGGTTATTAGCTTTTATGAATCCTTCGTTTCTTTTATTCTCTATTATCCTGACTTTAGGGAACTCCCTTTTGACCATATCAACGCTGCCGTCTCCCGAGGCATTGTCCACATATATGACTTCAAAGTCTATGCCTTTAGTCTGGTCATATACCGACGTTAGACAATCGTACAGCAACCTACGCACATTCCAAGCAACGACAATTATTGACACATCCACCACGTTTTACCTTGCCCAATCCACCATCCTCGGCTTTTTGAAGGCCGTCGACTATTTACCCCGTCTTTAGCCTCTCGAAAACTCTAATGTTGTAGTATTGGTCGTTATCGTAATCTTCAAAGTAGACCCTATTTTCATATAGGTCCTCTATGATGTCCTCTATTGTATACTGCGGCTGGTAACCCAGGTACGTTCTTGCTCTTTCAATTTTCACCTTGTAGTTTCGGTAATCCTCGATATTCTTGAGAACTATGGCCACCCTTTCCTTCACCAATTTCTCGATTTCGTATTTTACCATGTCACCGACCTGGCCAACCGTGTAGTTTCCAGAAGCAACATTATAGACTCCGCTTAAGGAGTAATCGGCCTGAATAGCTCTCAGATAAGCGGTTGCAGCGTCCCTGATGTCCAAAATGGGCCGCCAGATAGATGGATTATTGACCGTTACCTTCCTTTCAGTCATAGCAAACTTGAACATCGTGTTCACGATCAAGTCCATTCTCATTCGGGGGCTGAACCCGCACACAGTACCTTGCCTTAAGGCTATAACTGAAAAATTCTCGTCCTGAAGTTGCAGTACCCCTCTCTCGCCCTGTAACTTCGATATTCCATATGGGTACCCGCATGTCACCGGACTGTTCTCATCATAGAGTTCATTGACGGTGTATCCATAAACGGAGCAGGACGAAGCGTAGATAAAACGTCTCACCCCGGCTTTCTTGGCGACAAATGCGACGTATGAAGGCAAGGCCGCATTAAAAATAAAATTCATTGACGGGTCAAACTCTGCCATCGGGTCGTTTGAAAGACCGGCTAAGAAGACAACCTGATCATAGCCTTTCAGATCCTCCTTTCGACATTGGAACAAATCCCTCTTGATAACATTTACGTTTTCCGCCAGGTGGTTGCCAAACCACAACAGATCAACAACATCGACTTCATATCCGTGCTCTAACAAAACCGGTATCAGTCTTGATCCGATATACCCCGCTCCGCCGGCGGCAAGGATTCTCATTTGTCTAACCTCCGATTTACTGGACTATTCTCTCATCAGTTCATTGTACCTGTCACAATTAAGCGAGGTATCGACCGGAACGCTGAACGACACGTCATTTACGGATAGTTTGCCTATATGCCTTGTGGCATCCAGACTTTTTGCGTATTCATATACTGTCTTTCGGTTTCCCCCGACATGTATAACTCCGGTAATATCTTCATCGATCAGTTTGCTGATTTTCTTGGCAATGACCGAGACGCTTTCCCTACTTGTCCACTGATCGACAAAAGCCTTGTCGTGAGGAAACATATTGGGGCTGAATGACGTCCTTATTATCAGCGATTTATCGTACATTCGAACTGCACATTCGCCGCCTAACTTTGACCACGCGTACTTATTGACGGGATAAACAGGGTCATCCTCCTTATAGTTGCCTTTATCACCTTTGAAAACGTAATCCGTAGAGATGTAAATTAACCGAGCACCGATCTCCATACATAGTTTCACGACATTCGAGGTGCCGATGATATTCACCTCAATCGCTTTCAATGGGTCCTTCTCGATCAATGGCGGTGATATAAACGCCGCAGCGTGGACAATCAAATCACAACCATCTGCTTCTACGTAATTTCTCATCTGCTCGAAATCTGTAATATTGAACTCCTTTGACGAAGGATAGTCTATATCGGGTCGTATTTTCCTAAATTCCGAACCTAAAAGTCCACCACCACCGGTGAAAACGATCCTCAGATTATCCGACATCCGTTAATCCTTCAAAAATTCCCTGTCACAGGCCCTATGATCACAGAAACAGGCAGACCCGATTACCCCTATTTCCCCGATCTAAAGCATTTTAGCTTCTAATAATCCTATGTCAGAACTCCCATCAGGACATTAGACTCCTATTTTGCTGGCTAGCTGCTCAATGCATCTTTCAATGTTCTAACGACGGTTCCAACTTGCTCTGCGGTCATATCAGGGAAAAGCGGCAGAGTTAAGGCACGGTCGGCGATTTCTTCCGTCACCGGTAATAAGCCTTTCTTCGTTTTCAAGCAAGATTTTATGTATGTAAATAGATGTGCGGCAGGGTAGTGAATGCTCGTCTGGATTTGTTTTGCTTTCATCCTGGCTAAAACCGAATCTCGGCTGATTTCCGGGTCCAGCAGAACTGGAAAGATATGATAGCTGCTTTTGCCTGGATGCCCTATGAACGGCACCGCCACTTTCGGGATATCTGCTAACCTTTTTCTGTATTCTTCAACGACTCTGGCTCTTTTTTTATTACCTTCAACTACTTTGGATAACTGCACTAATCCCAACGCAGAGCGAATTTCATCTATACGATAGTTATAACCTAATGCTATAACGTCGTAGGTTGCTGCATGCCCTTTGTGTCTCTGCCATGTTAAGGTTGTCATGCCATGCGAGCGCAGAAGCCGCACCTTTTCCGCAAGTTCGTCGTCATCTGTTATAATCATGCCGCCTTCACCGGTTGTCATATTCTTATTGCCGAAGAAGCTAAAACACCCGAATTTACCGAATCTACCTGTGTGCTTTCCTTGCCAGTAGGCCCCTGGGGAATGTGCGCAATCTTCAATCAAATAGAGATTATGTGTCTGGCACAACCGAACTATATCGGTCATATTGGCCGGGTAGCCGCCATAGTGAACCACCACCACCCCGACAGTCTTCGGGGTAATTAATGGTTCGATGGTTTTAGCTGAAACGCACCACGTGTCAATGCTTTCAACGTCTGCAAACACAGGCGTAGCCCCCGTTGCCAAGATGGTGTTCACTGTTGCGATGAAGGTCAGGCTTGGCGTGATAATTTCATCACCTGGGCCGGCATTCAAGGCAGTGTGGGCCAGGTGCAGAGCGGCTGTGCAGTTTGAAACAGCAAGGGCGTGTTTAGCTCCTGTAAATTTCGCGAATTCTTCCTCAAATTGATAGGTTTTGCTCCCCATAGTCAGCCAGCGTGACTTTATCACATCAAGCACAGCTTTCTCTTCGCGCTCGTCAAAGGTCAATTCGCACAGTGGTATTTTCCATTCCATCAGTTTGTAATCTACTCCCGAACATCATCTAAAAACAAGTTCTTGTTTGACTCGAAGATTTCCACGGCTTCCTCATAATCATCATGACGGCCGATGTCGAGCCATTGAGCATCGCTGCAGTATCCAAAAACCTTTTCCCCTTTCTTAAGAACACGATGGATAAGGTCGGGAAAGTCAAGATATTTACCCGGCTCGATATATTGCAGAATCCTGGGAGAGAAAACATATACGCCCATGCTTACCATATAATGGTAACAGGGTTTTTCGATGTAATTGATAATATTGTTTTCTTTGTTGAGTTCCAATACGCCAAGGTCTATCTGCACCTCTTTAGTATGCACGCCAATTGTCGCAATGGCTTTTTGCTCTTTGTGTTTTTTTACCAGCTCGGAATATGATAAGGTTGTCAGCAAATCGCCATTCATTACTATAAAGTCGGAATCAAGACCGCCGATGAGAGACAGAGGCCCCGCTGTGCCGAGTGGCTTGTCCTCTATAGAGTAGGTGATATTCAAACCCAGTTTCTCGCCGTTGCCGAAAAACGCCTGTATCAACTCTGCCAGATGCCCTGCGGCTATAGTGATATCGCATATCCTGTGTTGCTTAAGTTGCCGCAAAACAATTTCCAGAATCGGCATATTCCCTAAAGGCACAAGCGGCTTGGGAAAAACAGTTGTGTATGGTCTTAATCTTGTGCCCTTGCCGCCGGCCAAAATGACCGCTTTCATATTAGATGTCCTGCTATCTTTACCTTCAACATAATGTTATGACCGTATTAAAGCTGGACTTGAAAACATCAGATAAAATTTGTCAACGTGCTGTTTTTGTGCGACTATCGTTAATCTGCGTTCGAGCAGACTGTTCTTGACAGGTTTCCGCCGGCTTGTCAAACCGTTTTATGACCTTGCAGGGAATACCGACGGAAAGAGAATTGGGTGGCACATCCTTGTTGACCAGACTCATTGCTCCAATCATTGCGCACTTGCCGATTGTGACACCGTGCAAAACCGTGGTATTCACACCCAACCACGCTCCTCTCTCCACGGTAATCGGTCCCTCTCTACGAGGGAATATATGCCTCAGTGGTCTATTATCTACGTCAAAATGAGTGATAAAAGACACTTGAGCAGAAACACTAACATCGTCTTCAATAGTTATCTTTGAAGCAAGGTCAAACAAACAACGCGGTCCTATATAAACATTTGCTCCTATAGATAGATTATCCCATCCGCTATTATTCGCATTCCAAATGCAAATGTCAGAAGCAATGCTTGTGTGTGGTCCGACACTCACTCCGAAAATTCGCAAGACATTACAAGCTGATACCAACTGCGAAAAAAGCCTAAACTGCATCTTTATTAATTTTCTGCCAAACACAAAACGAATACAATAGAGTTGCCATAGAATGAGCTGCCGAATGATAGAAATTATAATGCGCTTCATTTCTGTGTTTTTCTGCACCAGCCCGGGCTGCAAATAGTGCTTTAATTATGGCCTAAGGTTTCTACAAGTTTCTACTTATCCTGACAATCTAAATTGCATAGACACCACTTTTGTATCGCTGAATGTTTTTCTTCATCCATTCTATGGTCTCAACCAACCCTTGTTCGAGGTCGTATTTGGGTTCCCAGCCGCAAGCTTCTCTGGCGAGTTTATTGTTGCTTATCAACCGCATAACTTCACTCTTTTCAGGTCTCACGCGAGAACTGTCTTTTTGAATGCGTATATCATTTTTTCTCAACGCCTTAAGTATCTTTCTAACGACGGTTTCCATGCTGTACCCTTTGCCTACGCCAAGATTGACAACTTTGCCGACCAGCCTGTCACAAAGACCGGTGGCTATAAGACCTTCGACGGTATCTTTAACATAAGTTAAATCACGAATTGGCTCCAGCGACCCCAGCTTAACCCTGCTCTTGGTCAGCGCCTGAATGATAACCGTAGGGATGAAAGCCCTGGCCGATTGGCGAGGCCCAAATGTATTGAATGGTCTGACCGTAACGACGGGCAAGCCGAAGCTTTTGTTATAAGATTCCGCCATTTTATCGGCGGCTATTTTGCTTGCGGAATACGGCGACTGTCCCTGCAACGGATGGTTTTCGTCAATGGGCACGTATTGTGCGGTGCCGTATGTCTCACTCGTTGAAGTATGGACGAGGCGGGAAATTCCTTCGTCGAGACAAACCTGTAGAATATTAACAGTTCCGCTTACATTCACAGAGACGTAGTCGCTGGGAGCTACGTAACTGTAGGGAATCCCGATAAGAGCTGCGAGGTGAAAAACGCAATCGCATCCCTCAACTGCTTTTCTGACGAAAAACGGGTCTCTAATATCGCCGCTAATCACTTCGGCGATTCTTTGCAGTTCCGCCGGCAGGTCTGAAAGCATGCCCCAGTCCCCTCGGCCGTTGTATTTCACCATCGCTCTTACTTTGGCTCCCTTTTTGATAAGGGCCTCAACTAAGTGCGAGCCAATGAAGCCGCCTGCACCGGTAACCAGCACTTTTTTATTTTTCAATAACATCGCTGTTTGCCTTCGTAAACCTTAACATCTCCTTGGTCTTAATCTCCAACGCAAACTCGACAACGCAAATGCTAGGTCTGGTTTACTTGTAAAAAACGGGAACCTATCCAAGGCGAATAGGTCTGAGTTCTGGTCGCCGTAACCCGCAATAAAAGTAAGGGCGCAGGTGTAACCTGAGTCCTTGACAATATTCTTAATATCTTCATTGAAGTCAGTTTCTGTGCCATAGGGATAAGCAAAATATTTGACAGGTTTTTGAATCTTCTCCTCAAGCACACGCTTCGATTCTGCTATTTCTTTTCTGGCATCCTCCAGGGGAATTTTTGTCAACATAGGATGGCTTAAGGTGTGGGCGCCGAAAGTAATACCGTTGTCGCTCATCTCTTTTACTTGCTCCCAGGTGAGCATCTGTGGGAGTTCCGAGTCGTCCACTTTTATATCCAAAGAAGTTATAAGCTCGTCAACCCTACGGTTCCTTGATTGTTCAGGCATCTCCTTTAACAATTTACAGATTTCTTGAAAGATTCGTTCCCTATTGTTAGATGTGGTTAGCTTCCACCCCCCGGCGTCCATCTGAACAAATTGTTTTTTCGTATTCATGAGGGCATATTTAATCTTCTGTGGCCAGAGTACCCTTCCACTGCCTATCATGCCAACCATCAGGAAAATCGTGGCGGGAATTCTGTATTTCTTCAGGATGGGGTAAACTTCCGTGTAGTTACTCCTGTAACCATCGTCAAAGGTTAAAACTACAGCGTTATCAGGAATAGCTGCATTACTGCTATGAATCTCGAGAAAATCATCCAGTGAGGTAATTTTACAGGTCTTGTATAGATAGTTGATGTATCGGGGTAAGAGTATTCCCTCATGGGCACAAAGAATTACAACCTTTCGTCTCGGGCACAGCTTGTTGTGTAATCTGAGCAAACCAGTGTAATATACACTATAATGTAATACACGTTTTGCGAAATTCATTGCCTCTCCCTAATTCTGTATTTGTGGATGCGCCCGCAGGGAACCAAAAGCAAATTTGCGGGTCGCCAATATAAACAATTCGAAACTAAATTGTGGCTCGCATACCGACAATATGCGCCAATCTCCCCCTGGCACTATGGATTTTTGTTCTCGCTTAAGCATTCCCGATAAGCCGACACGAGGCGTTCGGCTGCTTTATCCCAGGTTAAGTCAGAGATACCCGCAAGGCTATTGTTGCGCAGACGTGTAAATAAGGATTTGTCGGAGGCCAACAGGTCAATTTGCTCCCGCAGGGTCTTAACATCACCGGGTGTGTAAATCAGCCCGTTTTTCATATGTTCGCACATCGCTCCGGATGCATCCGAAACTAATAAAACGCACCCGCACGCTCGTGCCTCGTATGTGACAAGGCTGCTGCCCTCTGCAAGTGAAGGCAAGATGAGTGCATCAGCCGACCGCATAAGATCGGCTACATTATCCACAAAAGGTATGTACGTGATGCTTGGATGGCGCAGCCACTTTTCCAGCAGATCACGATAACCTGGAACAAAATGGCCGCAAATCACAAACCTGCCGTGTTCCGATGCTCTTGAGCTTACCCACGCCTCCAGAGCAAAATGCAGACCCTTCAGGGGAAAGCAGTCACTTATATAGAGCATGGTGAACGAGGAGTTGTCCTTTCCGTTGCGACCGGATTTCGGCGGCGAGAAAACTGTCGGATCACATCCATATTGATGGCGTAAAAGGCGATACTTCGGAAATCCTTTGTCCATGAAGGTTTTAACTACAAACTCAGACGGGCAAAGCAAAAAATCCGCTAGGGCAAACTCCTGCTCCTCGCGGACGAGCTTCTCCGCGTCGAAGGCCGCATAATGTCTTCTAGCTAGTTGCAGCCCCAGCTTACTGCACTCGCGAGTGGTGACCTCCATGACAAACCGCGTATGGGCACTAGCCCGTTCAAGTACTGTTTTGATTCCGAGTTTCCGCGCTGTTATTAGTGTCTCCAAGGCCCCTGATGGCCAGCAATGCACAATATCGATCCTGTCCTTATCGTGAATTCGTGGAAGATTTCTTGCTACGATTCTATCGTGTAGTGCTGCAGCTCTTTTTGTGCCCACTAATCTCACAGGTAGCTTAAGTCCTCTAAACTTTAAAGTTTCCTTTTGACAATGCAGGTTTTCAATAGGCTTCAATATCGCCCCGCAGTACAGGGTAACCTGGACGCCCAGTTTGACTAAACCTGCCACTTGGTAGTATCCAGCGGTAGGTACGCCTCCTCTGGGTGTTAACCGCAATGGAAAGCTGTACAGTACTCTTAAATCGCTCATTACATTTGCCCGACCGATAACTTTAACATGAATCTCATACGTTCATTGTCACTTTGAAGACAAGGGCTACAGGTGGATATGGCAATTGGCCGCAGGCCTCCATCCCAGCCCCGTAATTTCGGGCTGTAAATTGCGGTATTAGCTTCTGTCAGAAGGCGGCTGTTCTCATCGGTTGCAATCAACGGCAGCGAGCCGACAAAACCGCGATTCTCTGCATTTGCTATAACAACCGCTTGCGGAAACCCGGCTTTAAACATTTGCACAGAGCGATCGCTGGAACCATTGTCGATTACTATAACTTCAAACTCTATGCCTTGTGCGGTTTAGCCATTTGCTATGCGGCGAAAAGCCCGTAGGAAACCGTTTCAATTAATTCTCTAACTCGTGGCGAAAACCTCAAGTTGGGTGAAATTCGATGTTGCCACAAGAGTTTACGCAAGGCA